>Ga0299914_10000120_pt1 | contig 45148 bp, 76 predicted proteins | sample RVTome_10_FD_201361 | JGI IMG/M metagenome (GOLD analysis project Ga0299914, IMG submission 201361) | Soil microbial communities from uranium-contaminated site in the Upper Colorado River Basin, Wyoming, United States - RVT153D57 (version 2) ... | reverse complement strand
AACACGGGTTCGATTCCCGTACGGACTACAGATGGTGGTTTAGAGCGAACCCACACGAATGGAAACGGTGTTCTTAATACGTACAAGACACTTTGTTATTCGCTAGGTTTCACTATTCCATATAGACCATTTGTAGACCGATATCTGCTGTATATTTGAACAGCAATATGGCTAAAAAGAAACCATTTATTACCCCAACCAATTCTCCTGAATTTAGAGGACTAATCTCAAAACAACGCGAGATTATTATTGAGGGTACTTACCGAATAACAGAAACCCGCCGTGGATTTTACCCAGAAAAATTAATCAAAGTACGTGATGGACTGACATGGTACGGGAAACAAGCGTACCGCAATGAGTGGGTTACATTGGATGTTTATGGCCAGCCGCAGGACGGTCATGTTTTTCTTGAGTGCCTAACATTGAAGTTTGATACTTTAAAGGAGGCGAGAGAGGCTTTGTTTGAGATCGCATCACCAACCAAAATCATCCACTCATGGCCTCAGTAAAATTCCGCCTCAAAAATCCCAAAGCAGCGATCAGCCTTATCGTTGTTCGTTTCTATTCAACCCAAACCGGGCCACTGGATTTCTCCACCGGTGAGAACATTCCCCCGACCATGTGGGAAGGACAGCGCGTTTCTTCCAAACACAAAAAACAACATGATCGCATCAACCGGCACCTCTCGAGCATCGAAGCTGACCTTTTGGACATTTGGCGCGACAACAAAGCGGCCAGCGGTCCGGACCTGAAAGTCTTGATCACGAAGGCAGTGAAGGGCCATGCGCCCACCGATGAAAAAAAAACGGTAATCTATACCCTCGGTCTGTTAATTGCGCAGTATTCCAGGGAGAAAGAAAGCACGACGGTAAAAATGTACCGATCGATATTGAAGAAGTTGGAGGCGTTTAATCCTAAACTCACATTCGATGAACTGGACTTCAATTTTTACGACGGGTTCAAAGAGTTCCTCTATAATTCGGACAACCCGCTTTATACTGGCTTTGATCTTAGGCACGATAGCGCTAGCGGCGTACTTACTATGTTTGCCAGTGATAACCCTGTACATCGCATTGGATTATTTGATGATGCTGTTTACAAGTATATCACGCACATCAAAACTCTTTGCCATTGGGCTGAAAAAAGAGGTTACCCGGTTAATCCTTCTTACAAGTCCTGGGAGATTATAAAACGAGAATATCCAATTATAAGCCTGACATTAGATGAACTCCAAAGAATTGAAGCGCTCAGATTCGGAGAAGGGAAAAGCCATCTTAGAATTGCGAAAGACTATCTTTCAGTGGCTTGCAGAACGGGACAAAGAATCTCTGATGTTAAGAGAATCAGTAGTCTTGCCATCGCCACCGGCACCTGGGAAATCCACCAAAAGAAAGGCAGCCGCCAAAAGCAAAAAATAGTCCAACTCCCGTTAGTTGGATTCTGCGCCCCGGTTGTGGACATCGTTCAAAAGTACGGCGGACAACTCCCCTCCATGAGCGAACAGCACTTAAACAAGCACATCAAAACAATCTGCAAGTTGGCCGGCATCACTCAGGAAATCTACATCGAACGCTGGCAAGGAAATAAGAAGATCCGGATACCAGGCCAGAAGTGGGAATACATCAGCAGCCATTCAGGCAAAAGGTCCTTTATTACGATCCTCGGCGGTATGGGCGTTCCAGTGAAAGTGATCAGTGATTTTACCGGCACGTCAATAAAAACAATCGAACGCCATTACCTGGGCAGGGCGGAATTGTACGTTGCTGAATCGTATCTTAAAGGCATCGAAACAAAAACTTTAAGAAAAGCACAATGAAAGCATCAGAATTAAGGATCGGGAATTGGATTTACTACAGAGGCAATGCTGTAAAGGTCACCGGGCTAAATGTCTGTCTGATAGATGTCGACGAGATCCATGAAGCGCTCATAGAGGATCATTTTGAACCCATCCCCCTCACAGAAGAATGGCTATTGAAGTTTGGGTTTAAGAAAAGAGTAGAAAGTCAGACGACCACTTACAGGATTTCGGGGATGATGTACGTGATTCATTTTGAAAATGGGAAATGGACTCGCTGCTATAATAACGAGTATGAAGATGCCGAAATTGAGTTCGTCCACCAACTACAGAATCTGTATTTCGCTCTAACAGGCGAGGAATTGAAGATAAGCAACTAAGAAAAGCACAATGAAATTAAAAAATAGTTTGTAGTGGGGTTTAAGGCAGTCCTGGGTCGTTGAGAGTCGGCCCGGGCTGTCTTTTTTTTAAATTAGCAGGATGAATAAAATTTTATACAATTCTTTAGTAGATTCTTTCAAGCATATTATCCGGCAAATTGTCAGAGAGGAATTAGCGCGGCAGACACCTAGCGGAACAGATTCCCTTGTGTCGTTAGTTGATTTCTGTAAAGAGAAAAAGATATCAAGAATCACAATTTGGCGAGCAGAGAAGCGCGGAGAAATTAAACTCACCCGGATAGGGACGCTTATCTATATCAACATGCGGCAATTCGATAAATAAGATGCATTCTATGGCTCTATTCATTTCAGGATTATTCACAGGGATGGCGGTAATGATTGCCTTGTCATTTTATCTGTATAATCAGAGTAAAAAGAAAGCGGAGCGAAAACAGGAAAAACAGAAGCGAGAAATAATGTCTGCCTACGGAATAAATCCAGAACTACTAAGCACATACTACCTCAAATACTGCGTAGGACTAACACCGGAAGACCTGAGGTTTATAAGCCATAGCGACGAGATTTACAAGAAAGTATCAATAGAACAACGCTTGAAAGACGCCCTCGACCGTGAAGATTTTGAAGAAGCCGCAAGGATAAGAGACCTTATTAATAAAGGATGAAAGCCCTAACATTTAAAGGCAAAACATTAGCGGAACTGACGCCGGAGGAACGTAAAGAGTCGGAGGCTTACGCGTTTAAAATCCTAAATGAGCCATTAAGGTCTGTTCCCTCTCATCATCGGATAGCATGGCAATGGATAAGAGACTTAATAAATAAGCAATGAAACAATTTTTGAGGGCAATACTTTGGTTCTTTTGGCCCACTACCGCTGAGATGCAGAGAAGGCAACATGGTGATGAGAAGCCGGAATTAGGGCGAATGAGAACCTATCGCGGGTATACTTATAAAATTTGGACCGTTGAAGATAAAGACGATGATTATAATGATTATCGTCATAATGGATACATCAGCCTTGAGGTTCATGTCAGATACCCTGACGGTCAGGGTGTATATACCACGTCAGATCACAAACACGTAGCGAGCACAATCGATGGCTTTATAAAACAAGCAGAGACTTATATCGACCGGATGATTAATGAAGCCAACGAGAGGCAGAAAATGGAACAGGCAATTAACAATGCGCTAAAATAATGGACACATCTCTACTAGAACAAAAGATCGAGGCCATCGAGCAAGAAATCGCCGACGATCAAAAGAAAATGAAGCTCATAAAAGAGAACATTTCCACCAATAATCAAGCATTAAAGGCCTATAAACGAGGTTTGGAACGGTTAAAGGAGAAGGAATGACATTCAAGATATTCGGCTATTTAATTGGGTTCGAGAAGTGGTCAACCAACCACAACAGGACATTCCAAAGCCCTGTTTGTAAGATCGTATCAGACGGTACGCACTTCTTACTGGCCATGCCCAACGGTGAGATAGTCCCAAAACAACTCCATTGCACCATCATTGAGCGTATTAATGAGCCACCGAGGGCAAGGATAGAGCTGTTTGTCGACGTCTCTGATTTACTAAAAGCCAAACAAAATGATAGTCAGCCACCGCATGGAGACAACAAAACAGAATAATCTTTGGTTCAATGCCCACTCTTAACCGTAGACGAGATAATAGTGCCCCTACTTCCCACAGACAGGGCGGAAATTTCCGGGCTTTCTACCAATCGGCACGATGGACAAAGACATCACTTGCATTCAGAAAGGCTAACCCATTATGCAAGATGTGCCTTGATATAGGGCTAACAGAGAGAAGCGAAGTAACCGACCACATCATACCATTGGTAATATGGGTTACAATCATGGGGAGAGATCCATTTGATACTGTTAATATGCAGGCATTAAGTAAATCATGCCATTCAATCAAGACCAAGGAGGAAAGAAGATGATGATATATTCCCACAACAAGACAGCAACCCAAGGGGGGACTAAAATCACGGCGATTCCCAAACTGGCAGACCGCAGAGCAGCAGGAATTCCCCGCACGCAATGTTTGAAACTAAATTTTTAGTTATAAAAGGGCTATATGAGGGCAAAAACGAAGGAAGAGAAGGAAATGCAAGGGACGTTCGAACCCTCTAAGGAGGTCGAACCGGTAGAATTGGAGGAATGGAGCGGGGAACGGATGCCGGCATGTCCGGCGGGGTGGCCTTATCCGCTACAGTCGTTTTGGAATGACCGCTGCCATGATTTGAAGAAAGCGGGGTACCTAGCGAAAGCGTGTCTCGAGCCACTGCGGCGGTATTGTTGGGCGGTATGGATGGCCCGGACGGCTGAAAACAGCTTAATGGATGAGGGTTTTATCATTGAAGAGATCGGGACGAAAGGCCAGGTGTACCGGGTTCAGAATCCATCGCTGGCTGTGCTGTCAGAAGCCACGAAAGTGATCGATAAATACGGGGCGAAGTTCGGGTTTAGCCCGCTGGATGTTCAAAAGATCCCGTTAGCAGCGAAGAAAGAAGGCAAGGAAATGAGCCTGCTGAAATAAAAAAGCCCCGCTACCAACGGGGCCAATACCTTGTACTATACCTATACCTTCAACTGTAAATATAGTTGAAAACGGGTATACTATCAAGTGACGGCATTAGAAAGATTTGAGACGCTAAAGAAAAAGTACAGGTACGACGCGAAGGCCGCCGATGAAAAAATATCCTTCATTGAAAAGCACTGCCGGCACGTCGAGGGCGATCTTTCCGGCGAGCCTCTTATCCTCCCTGACACCTTCAAAAATGAGATTCTACGCCCAATCTTCGGTCTGAAACGCGACAATGGCAAGCGCCTGATCCGCAAGGCTTACATCCAAATGCCGCGAAAAAATGCCAAAACAACCATGATGGCCGGGGTCGAAAATGGCCTGCTTTTCAACGATGGCGAGAATTCAGCACAGATCTATAATTGTGCTGGGGATGATGAGCAGGCCGGCCTCTTGTTCGCTGCGGCTAAAAAGATGGTGGAGAAGGACGCGGTGCTCCGGAAGGCCGCCAAAGTGTTCACCGCCTCCATTACATACAAAGACTCATTCATCAAGAAAATCACCTCTAAATCCGAAACCAAACACGGTTTCAACTCCCACGCCTGGATTTATGATGAGCTTCACGTAGCAAAAAACAGGGACTTGTACGACACTTTGAACACGTCCACCGGCCAGCGTTCCAACCCACTGGGGATCATGATCACCACGCCCGGGACGGACAAACTTTCAATCTGCTACTACCATTATTCCTACTCACAAAAACTATTATCCGGATCCATTGAAGATGATTCTTATTGGTGTGTAATATATGAGAGCGACCCACAAGCTGACATCCTTTCGCCGGAGACATGGCGAAGCTGCAACCCACTATACGACTATTCCGAAAACCTGCGGGAAAGTATCGAAGCTGAAGCAAAAGAGGTCGAGAACGACCCGGCCAATGAAAACAGTTTCCGGAGACTGAGGCTGGGCCAGTGGACAAGTTCAGAAACCAAATGGATCAAAACTGAATATTGGACTTCGCTTGTCAATGAAGAAATTTCACGCAAAGATTATCACGGGGAGTTTGTCTGGCTGGGCCTTGACCTTTCGTCTACTTCCGACCTTACCTCACTTTGCGAATTATACTACGACTCGGCGACCGAAACCATTATTCCGTTCTGGAATATCTGGATCCCGGAAAAAGCTGCCGATGATTATCAGAAAAAATTCAACATCCGTTACGATCTATGGGCCAAAGACGGGCACATCACCATTGTACCCGGGAACAACATCGACTTTACACTAGTCGAGGACCGGATACTACAAATAAACGAAACGAACTATATCCGGATGATGGGATATGACGAGTGGAACGCAAAGGATCTTGCCGCCAGATTGCAGGAGAAACACGGCGTACCGGTCATGATTAACCGCCAGGGCAAAGGGCTTTCCAACGCTCTGAAGAAAACAAAGGAGATGATCACGAGCGCGAAGGTTTTACACTCCGGCAACCCGGTAGTTACCTGGACCTTCGATAATATTTTAATCAAGGAGGACGACGAGAGAAACATAAAAATAGTCAAACCCAAGGACGAAAAGAAAATCGACCCCTGGGTAAGCATGGCAATGGCAGTCAATGAATGGATGGTGGACATTCCGCCGACAAGCGTATATTCTGAAAGGGGGGTAATCACAATATGAAATATACTTACATCTATACCGACGGTTCTAAGGAGAACGTTGCAACAATCTCAAGAGATCTTCTTACAAATTCCACAATGACGGCGGCGGGATTTGAGGAAGTATTTTTTAGCGAGATGGGGACTTCAACAACGTACATGGAGGCTTATGAAAAGGTAGAGATATTCCACGAACAGGTATTTGGAAAAAGGAAGTACTCGGACTACAATAGTTTCCGGAACGTAAAAACACAACGTAATAAAAAATGATTCACGTGAAAACACCCTATGCCCTGGATAAGAATTTGGGCCGGGCTTATAACCAGGCATTTGAAGATATCGACGAGCGCGACTGGGTTTGTCTTATCGACCACGATGTTCTATTCCTAACGCCGGACGCTATCGGTTTAATGTACGAGTACGTACGTAGTTTCCCGGAGACGGGTATATTCACATGCCTAACAAATCGTATTCACCCACTGGCTGTAGATCAGCTGCTAGACGGCAGGGTAAATGAGAACACCTGCATAAAATATCATCAGGACCGGGCTTACAATCAAAAACGATTTGGAATAAAAGTTACAGACATAAAGCACCACATCAGCGGGTTTCTTATGCTCATCAGCAAAAAAACATGGCGCGAGATCAAGTTTTCCGAGAGTGGCAGGTGTCTGGGGGTGGATAACGACTTTTCAGCAAATGTACTTGAGAGGGGGAAGAAAATATACCGGATGGACTCAGTTTATGTCTGGCACAGTTACCGATTAAATAATATCACAGATAAAACACATTTACTATGAACAAAAATGAAAAGAAAGCACAGCAATTAATTTTGTCTGAGGTAAACAAGGCGTTTGATTTACTGGAATCGCATTTAGATAAATATTGTGATGAGGTTGCCCCTGCATTTATTGGACAGAAAACAACATCGGTGCCTATGCATTACATCAGTCAGTCCATAAAGATTATAAAAGAGAATATGGCAAAAGGCGCCGGTAAATGAAAACCTGCTATACCGCCATCTTCGGAAGTTATGACGACCTGAAAGAGCCTTTCTTCACTACTCAGCACTGGAAATACGTCTGTTTCACCGATCAGGACATCAAAAGCCCTGTATGGGAGATAAAAAAAGTCCCACTAATTAATAACGACCCGGTAAAAACCGCACGCTGGTACAAAATAAACTTTCATAAGTGCATGGAAACGGAATTTTCGCTATGGATCGACGCGACTTTTGTGATAAATATTGACCTTAACCGATGGTGGAGAAGGTTTAAATCACCATTCACAACGGTACAGCACCCGTTCGACGACTGCCTTTTTGCTGATATTATTTCTTGTATGAGGGCTAAAAAGGGGGATCCGGGAACGTTAGCCCGCCAGTATGCACACTATGAGGACATAGGAATACCGAAAAATAATGGGCTAATATCATCAGGCATCCTAATGCGACAAAAAGATATGCGTGTGGTTAATTTTTGTGAAACATGGTGGAGCGAAGTAGAAAAATGGAGCTCCCGCGATCAGGTGGCCTTCGGATACGCGCAATGGAAACACCCTGGAGTGCATGACGGTATTAAGTGGGATTACACAACACAAAAGGAATTTATACACATCCCCCATTTACACAAACCCTGGAGAAACGAAAAATTAAAAGAAGTGTATGCAAGCAATAAAAGATGATCGTGGCATTTGGAATATTACCGGCCTGGAACATTGGCAGGTAACGTATTCTATGATGACAGCCAGTCTAAAAGACGGCATTGTATTCAAGTTCGCCCGCTACGGCGACGGGGAAATTTACTGCATGAACGGGAAGATAGGTCAGAACTGTGACAATCATTCCTACTTCCCAAATATGGGCGCGGCGCTGCGGCAAACTATTATTCAGGAACCAAATTATATGGTGGGAATACAACCATTATCCATTAGCCATATTCCGGAAGATGTTAATAGTTACTTTGGGCATTTCAAAACACTTTACAACGCCGACGTACTACACAACGCCAGCATAGAAGGATGTTTGGATAAATTTATTAACGCACTCGCGGGCCGGTATATTATTTTGGTAGGTCCTGCGCACCTCGCGGATTTCTTCAAAGAATGTGTTCATATCGTCATTCCAAATCTAAACTGCTGGACACAGTATGAGCATGTCCGACAACAGGTAGCGTTTCACGTGGAGGGTATCAACAACGCGGTGGTTCTCTTGGCAGCCTCAATGATGAGTGAGGTTTTAATTTCTTCTTTTGAAGATTATCCTCATACGTTTGTGGATATCGGCTCAGTACTCGATCCATACGTAGGGATAAATTCAAGAAAATATCACTTTAATTTGAAATAATGCCAATTTGTGAAAAACGAAAATTAGCCTTTTGTCATATCCCGCGCACGGCAGGGCAAAGTATTGTAAGAGGGATGAATTTAAAAGTTAGAGACAAACACTATCCGGCATCGTATTATCGTAAGCATTTCCCGGATTATAAATTATTCGCCACTTCCCGTAAATATGAGGATAGAATAAGGAGTACATTCGGATGGAGGCTGCCGGAAGATTATAAAAAACACGCGCAAGATTTAGATTTTCTTGTTGAAAAAATCATTGAGCGCGGAGCCGATAATATCGGGTTAATGATTAAGCCGAATGAATATTTTTTAGACTGCGAAGTTGATTTTCTTTTACGGTTCGATCACTTGCAGGAGGATCTTAATAAAATGCTGGCTGAATTAGGACATGATCCGGTAAAATTAACACCATGTAATTCTTTTAGAAAATGAAGACACGCACAGACCTACTAAACCATTTAGCAGAAAAATACAATCTTCAACGCTACCTTGAAATCGGCGTTCAGGTTCCGGAATTGAACTTTGATAAGATCAGATGCAAGCACAAAGTTAGCGTCGATCCTGACCCGAACGCGCGCGCTACGGTGTTGGGTACAAGTGATTCTTTTTTCAAATCAACTACGTTCTTAGGCATCGAGCAATTCGATCTTATTTTTATTGACGGCCTACACACCGCCGAACAGGTAAAGAAAGACTTCGAGAACGCGCTGAAAGTATTATCCCCTAACGGGTTTATCGTCTTGCACGATTGCAACCCACTCAAAGAAGAACATACAATAGTGCCAAGACCAACGGAACGCGGGCATTGGAATGGTGACGTGTGGAGGCTGGCGGCGGCGATGTACGGCTACGATGAAACGGATCGACACACCGTGAATATTGATAATGGCTGTATGGTATTCCGTAATAATAAAGATTGGACTCGGGTAAATTGGGGGATATCACAAATGCCATGGGTAGAATTTGATAGAAATCGGCACAAATACCTTAACCTCATAACCTGGGATGAATTTATAAAGCTATGAAGTACACATACACAGGCGCACGCGCTCAGGCTTACGAAGCTAAACGTATTTCTCAGTCAGATTGGATTGCAGAAAATGACATTGTGCAAGAGTTTTTGAAGGATAAAAGCGGGGTTTTGCTCGACTGTCCAGTGGGGACAGGTCGATTTTTCCCGCTTTACACCAGATTTCAGGCAGTCGGGCTGGATATTTCCCCGGATATGCTCAAAGAAGCAGAGAAAAAAGGGAAATGGGGCGAGTTATTGACAGGGGATGTCAAAAACCTGCCGTTCGGGGATAAATATTTCGATGTCGCGGTGTGTATCCGTCTTTTAAACTGGTTTTCGCGGGAAGACATGATCGCGGCGGTAAAAGAGTTAAACCGCGTTTCAAAGTGCCTGATAGTGGGTATTACGCTGGATTCTGAGGAAAAACCGTTCAAATCCGCTCATCTTATTCACGCGCAGGACATCTTTTTGTCAGCAACAGCGCGTTTACATTTCCAGGCGGTCACAGTTTCGGGGCAATATAAAATCTTTTGCTTTGATTGAAGTATTCGGACTTCCTGGCGCCGGTAAATCCACAATCATTAAGGAGGTAAAAAAAATAAACCCCGACTTTAAAGCCGTGGAGGAAGGCCCGTTACAGATGTTGCTGCTAGCCTGGGGCCTTGGGGTCGACCCCAAACACGTAATGACCCGTATGCTGCCAATGATCCACGCCCGGGGAATAACCTGGTGCCCGGCAGTTCTGATAAAATCCCCCGCCCAAGTGTGCGACATCAGGGCGCATCAGCGTGGGCGCCATGGTTGGCCGCTAGAGAAGTTAAAAGGCGGCACCTTGATCTGTGAAGAAATAGTGCAAAGAATAACCGAACGCCGCAACAAATGGTATCGGGAAATATTTATACTTGATTCAACCCACCCCGTAGAGCAATCCGCTAAAAATCTCCTATCCATAATGCAATAATGTTGCACTAAAGACTTAGTTATACTGCTGTGCTTTGTGAAAAGCAATTCACAAGGTGGGCAAAAATGGGTTTATAAGGCATACCCTTTCTTATTTCTACCCGGAGCTTCGCGCCTCGCTGGAAAATCCATCCACTTCCCTGTCTCATTTCATGGATTCAATGGACGATGGACAAAAAACCACCGCCAAGATCCTTGTAAATGAAGAGAAGGCACTCAGCACAAGTACTTATTTCTCATGCGTAAAAGTCATCGGCGAAACGATGGCTTCGATGGATCTTGAAGTCGTTGAGAAAGTCGGTAAGGCCACCCGCGCAAACACATCACACCCAAATTACTGGCTCCTTCACGCCGAACCGTCCCCTTACTACAATCGCTTTGAATGGGTTCAAGCTATGCTCATTTGGGCCACAACTTGGGGCAATGGTTACTCAAAGATCATCCGCGACCGCTTCGCCAACGCGAAAGAATTAAAAATCCTGGAGGCCTACGATGTTACCCCAAAGCTCACCGAGCGCGGTAAGCTCTATTATGAATGGCTAAACGAAGGCAGGATTGAAATAATCATGGCCGACGACATGATCCACCTGAAAAACTTTGGGACCAGTGGATTAATCGGATTCAGCACGGCCACACTTCAGCGCGAAAGCCTGGGTAACACCATTGCAAAAACTCAGCAGGAGGGCGCTTTCTACGCCAATGGCGCCAAAGCCTCGGGCGTGCTTATGACACCTGGAAACTTTGGACTAAAGGAAAGATCCAACGTCGAAGAAAGTTTCAACAAAGCACATTCCGGATCAAAGAATCGATTTAAAACGATCGTCCTGGAGGAAGGGGTAAAGTATCAGCAACTCACCGTTTCACAGAACGACGCGCAATTCCTTGAATCTAAAAAATTCGATCAAACCGAAGTCTGTGGATGGTTCCGGATGCCGCCCCACAAAGTCGGTATTCTCGACAACGCAAACTACTCAAATATTGAATCTCAGGACCGCTCATTCGCAAAGGATGTAGCGGTGCCGTGGGCTATAAGATTCCAGCAGGAAATCGACCGTAAGCTATTCTTTGAAGGTGAGCGCGGCAAGTACATGTCACAGTTCAACCTCGACGACCTTATCAAAGGCGACATCAAAACCAGGTACGAGGTCTACAATCAAGGCGTGCAAACCGGAATACTCAGACCGACAGAACCCCGCGAGGCCGAAGGATGGCCGATGGAAGGTACCGAGGAGATCAACAAGTTCTTTATGAATAGCACTATGCTTCCGGTTGAAAAATTAGGCGAGAAGCCGGAGCCAAAACAAGACAAAGCAGCATGAAAAAATTTGCATTTGGAAATATAAGGGAGTTTGACCGGGCGAAAGCGGAAGAGACCAGAACGGTGGAATTTATTATTTCTTCCGCAGCCCGCGACCGCCACGACAGTATCCTGAATATGAAGGGGTGGGAGTTAGACAATTTCAACCGTAATCCTATTGTCGGATATCAACACAACGTATACGGTGGAAATATGTGTCTGGCCGCCAACCCTGACGACGTACTCGGCCCGGGTCGCGCATTCATTGAAAAGGACCTACTGATAGGTGAAGTGATCTTTGAAACTAAGGACATCAATCCGCAAGCCGAAAAAATATTCCGCAAGGTTCTGAATGGAACGTTGCGCGCCACCTCTGTAGGATTCCTGGAACGCGGCACCGGTGAACTAAAAAAGACGCTGGATGAAAAAGGGAACGTTATCGATGAGGTTTACCACTTCGCAGGACAGGAACTGCTCGAATTTTCAATCGTAAATATCCCATCCAACCCGGAGGCTGTAGGACGCTCACTCGCCAACCACACAGAGGCCGCACTAGGTTATCTAATGCAATTCATGCCTGAAGATGTAAGTATGAAAGATGTTCGGCAAATGTCAATTCAGGAAGTACTCGACCATGTCCAGGGCAAGGTAACTGATAAGCAAGTTGAACATGTGGAGAAAAACAAAAAGAGACTCGATAAGAGAATGGTAATAATGGAACAAGAATTAAAATTCATTTAACAATGGCAAAAAGTCAAGAACTAAAGAAAAAAGCGGAGAAAATATACCGGGATATTAAAGACCTGTATGCAAAGGAAACGACCACTCCGGAGGAAGATGTAAAATTCGATGAGTGGAACAAAGAGTTTGATTCCCTCATGGCGAAAGCAAAAGCCGCTGAAGATTTCGAAAAAAAAGAAATCGAAGAGGCGGAGGAAGTAAAGGAAGTAGAAAAGACCTTGAAGTCAGCAGCGCGAACACCTGAGCAGCGAAACGAACTGGAGAAAATTGCGATCCGTGAATTCATGAGCACGGGGGCGGTATCTCCTGAGTTGAAAGAGTTCATGAAACCTGCTAAGGCCGACAAAGATGACAGCTCGTGGATTGACCAGGAACTGAAACAATTCGGTATTGTGCGGGCCGCGCAACAATCAACCACGGATGGTTCCGGGGGTTATACTATTCCGCAAGGATTTCAGGCTGAACTTGAAAAGGCAGTACTCGCTTTCGGTGGAATGTTTGAGGCTGCGAGAACATGGAATACCACGACCGGTAACCCTGTGGATTGGCCTACCATTAATGATACTGCAAACGAATCCTATCAATTGTCCGAAGCCGCAAACGCTGAGACAAGTGCAGTGAAGTTAACCGACGCGAGCCAAGCATTTGAGGCGTACAAATGGACGTCCGGACTTATCCGCGTGTCGTCTGAATTGATTCAGGACAGCGCTTTTGATATGCCTGGACTTGTTAAAGAAATGCTTTCCGAGCGGATGTTTCGTGGCGGGAACAGGGCGTTTACAACCGCCGATGGGACGACCAAACCAAAAGGCGTGGCTGTGGCCGCTCCCAACGGAGCGCATACTGAAGCTGACGGCGCAGTGAGCGCGAATGACTTCATTAATCTTGAGCATTCGGTTGATCCTGGATATCGCGGCAGGCCAGGAACACGGTTTATGTTTCATGACGATGTGTTGAAAGCAGCGAAAAAGCTTTCCGTTTCCTCAACTGACTTGCGGCCTTTATGGCTTCCTTCCTTCAGGGATGGAGCGCCGGCAACCATCTTAGGTTATAAGTACACAATCAATCAGCATATGGCATCTTTTGTCGGCGCAGAAAGCTCTGCGGATGACAATAAAAAGATTGCCCTTTTCGGAGACTTCAAAAAGTACATCATCCGGAAAGTTGCGGCCATGAGAATGGTTAGGCTGAATGAGCGCTTCGGCGATACTGATGAGGTTGGTTTTGTGGTGTTTTGGCGGTGGGATGGTGACTTGCTTGACGCGGGCACTCACCCGATCAAACACCTGAGGGTTTCCACTACTTAAAGTTTTATGGTGGTTAAGAAAAAACCGAAGATCCCGCAAAAAGAAAAGGCGGGATCTTCTAAAAAACCTAAGACCAAACCAAAACAAAGGAAAGTACATACCCGTGCATAAAACAGTTTTAGTAACGCCGCCAGCGGTAGAACCGATTACAACAGATGAAGCAAAGGCACATTTAAATGTGTCCGGAACTTCGAAAGATACCTACATCGGCACTTTGGTAGCCACGGCGCGGCGACAGATCGAAAGATATCTGAACCGCGCTCTGATTACTCAAAGCTGGAAGGTTTACTACAACCGGTGGAAACACGAAATGTTAATTCCTTTCGGGAATCTGCAAGTAGAAACGTATGCAGTAGGACCGCCGGAAGTGTTGGCTAGTCCGCTGGTTAAATATTACGACATAAACGGCACACAGCAGACACTCACAGAAAATGACTTTTACTGGGTCGTCACAAACACTGATCCTGGGCGAATAGTACGAAAGTATGACGCCACTTTTCCGGAATTGCAGCACGGGCGACCGGATGCAATAGAGATAGCTTTTACAGCTGGGTACGGTGCGGCAGCGTCTGCAATTCCGGAAGATATTAAGCACGGAATGAAGCTCTTGATAGGCAACTATTACGAGAACAGGAGTGATATCGTTATCGGGGCCGGAACGATGGTTACAAAAATACCCTCTTACATAACGGACTTGATCCATTCTTATAAACTTTATCAGTTTTGAGAATACAGATAGTTATACCGTTGTGGAAAAGGCCGGAAGTAACAAAGTTCTGCTTTGAGGAATTAAAAAAACTCATAACAGAAAGCAAACATGAAATCCGGGTTTTGTGTGTGTTGAGTGAGGGCGGATATATTCCTATTTGTAATTCCTACGGGTTTAGTTGGACATACGCCGACAACAAGCCATTGGGAGGAAAGATAAACAAGGGCATTCGTCGCGCCCTTGAGGCTAAGTGGGATTACCTGATGATGATGAATAGCGACGACGTGATAAAAACAAAACTGATAGACGTTTACTATCAGCCGTTCTTTGAAAGTAAGGAGAAGTTTTTCGGCATCAACACGGTGACGTATGTGAAGTTCGGAACCAATGAAGCCCGCGAAGTGAATTACGGCTACTCAATACTTGGAATTGGAAAGTGCATAAGACGTGATGTGGTGGAGGAAATGAACGGGAATTTGTACCCCAGGGATTTAAACAAATGTCTCGACGACAATATGTTCGACCGCATGATTCAGATAAAAGCATTCCCCAAGACAGTGGCGTACGAAGGTCAACTAGCAATGGATTTTAAGAGTGAGGTAAATATATGGCCCTGGGAACATTTTAAAGCAAAAGGGAGAGAGGTATGCTACAGTCCAGCATAAGACGCGGTGAAATGGATAGGGAGATAACCTTTATAAAAAAGGATCTCAGTATCGGAGCGTCCAACGCTGACCATATCGACGCATGGATTGAGGTCGACACAGATCCGACGGTAGCGGCCAGGCGCAGGGACTTGAAAGGCGATGTTATTATCGACGCGGAGCGCGTGACGTTTGGGCAGCGGATTGAATGGATAGTGGATTACCGGGAGGATATAACCATAGACAACCGATTGGTCTATAAAACACAGGTCTACCAGATCATCGGAGTGAGTGAGCACATGAGTTCACGTGAAGGGTACCTGGTAATAATGACCAATGTGCTAAACAATGAGCTATGGACGTGAGGATGGTATTAACTGGGCACCATGATGTGGACAAGGTTCTACGGGGGTTGCCCTTACAAATCAATCATAGATTACTTCAGACCGCACACGCATCGGCGGCGCGGGTACTTGTTCGGGCGGAGAAGTTAAGCGCCCCGGAAGGGCCAACAGGAAACCTCATTGATTCCATCGGAGTAATCAAAACGCCTTTCGCAAGGTCAGGAGCACTCGGAGAGATCAATGTAGGGCCACGGCGCGGAAGGTACAAGGGGTACGCGGCGCACCTGGTGGAGTACGGGACCGGACCGCGGAAGTACAAAGGAGCGAACAGGGGCGTAATGCCGAAAAGACCTTTTGCTCTTCCGAGCTGGATAAAGACGAAAGGAAGGGTTCAGAGTTCAATATCAGAACATTTGAGCCGGGCACTACTTCGGTTCATGAGAAGGACAATAAAACGACATGGTTAAGGGCATCACGCACATATTGAAAAACAACACAGGGGTTAAAAACCTGATCGGGCAGAATACGGCTGGTGACAAGCACAAAGTCTATCCCGTGGTTTGTCCCTTTCCTGAGAAGTCGCCTTACATCGTTGTGATCCAGACCGGAAGAACGCCGATAGATTGTAAGGGCAGCGCACCAACAACCTTCGACTATTCATACGATGTGTACTCGTTTGATAAGAATTACGACACAGGAGTAAGTATCAACGCGGCGGTGATCACGGCCCTATCCTTACCAAACGGGGGAACACACAATAGCGTAAAGTTCGACGACATCCGCTACGTAAACGAAAAGGAAGCGTATGACAAAGAGTACAGTCTATACGCTAAGATAAGTTCATTTGAAGCGCAGGTGGATGAAAGTTAGGTTATTAAGAAAGTGGAGAACGTGGCCTATAGGAACGGTCCTTGAAGTATTTGACACGACTGCAAAGCAAATCATTCAGGAGGGCTTTGCTGAAAGATATGAGGGTGAATATCCCCCACAAAAGAAAGTTAAAACAGAGTTTTTCAAACCAAAAAATAATAGAAGGCAATGACAAAAATAAAAGGTAACGCCTTGCTGCTGTACGTGAATGATGTGGCAATAGGCTGTCTGACAAATTCGGAGTTCTCATCTACTAACGAGGAAATCCCGGCGATATGCAAGGATAATGACGGGGCGTATGATTCCCTGACAGGTGGTAATACCGCACAGATCACGTTTGAAGGTCTGCACGAAACGGAGTCAACTTATGGTTTTCCCGAGGTCGCGGCAGCGCATAAGAACAAAACAGAAATAGCCATCCGGATGAGTGTAACCGGTGGGGGTGGTGATTACATCCAGGCGGCGCGTGCAGCAATCAATCAACTCACATGGACCGGTCCGGTGAATGCCCCTGTAACCTACAGTGGAACAATCAACATCCGGGGAACATGGTCACTCGGAACACACACTTAATCTGTCTTTTATGTTTGATGGTATTCAGGAAGTAGAGATCAACGGTAAAAAAAGAGGATTCAAGTTTGGACCGAGGGCCATTGCCCTTGGCGAGCGTGAGGACGGATGTAAGGCAGGTGAACTATTCAAAAAAATGAATCAGGGTGATCAGCTTGCTATCCTGAATATTTTCTATGGTGCCGCGCTGGATTACGCGAAGGTAAAAAAGATTGAAGTGGATTTCGATTCCAGTGATGTGGCTGATTGGGTATATGATATTGGCTTGCAAAAATCCTTGGCGATCCTGGGCGATGGCCTTAAAAGCTACTTCGAAAAAAACCTGAAGGCCCCGGCGACGAGCCAGACCGGGGCTGGGGAATAGAGGACGTTTGTAAAAACGTAGTCGCAAACTTCGATATAAAGCCTTCCGAGTTTTGGGAGTTAAGCTGGCATGACTGCTCGATATATATCGCGGCGCTTAAAGAAAAAGGACGTGTTGAAGAACTAAAGCAGGAGCAGGAGTGGGCACGAACCAGGGCATTATGGGTCCCTTTCATGCGAGTCAACTTTAAGAAAGCAGGCGGCGGAGACTTCGGGCCTTTTGATCTGGTGAAGTTGAGTTTTGATAAGGATGAAGAAAGTAAGAATGAAAAGCCCCTTTCATTCAAAGAGGCAAAGGAACTGTTAGGGTCAAAGATAAAAAAGGATGGCAAATGATGTGTTAGCCCGGATGGCGGTTCAAATCTCTGCGAACAACGCGAGGTTCAATTCCGCTATGAGGAAGTCCCAGGCGCAGTCGATGGCCTTCCAAAAATCTCTTCAAAGCCTCAACCATACATTACGAGCCTTCGGCGTAGGATTTGGAGTGTTTGAAGCTGCTCGGGCACTTCAATTCACTGTTAATGTGATGGGTGACTTTGAAAAAGAGATGTCCACCGTTAAGGCCATTACCAGCGCAACAGGAAAAGAATTTGCCGCCCTGGAATCCGATGCCATCAGGTTAGGAGGCGCGACCAAGTTCACAGCCTCAGAGGTCGCGCAATTACAAGTGGCCTACGGAAGGTTAGGATTCAATACAAATGAGATTCTCGACGCCACAGAGGCTACGCTTTCGCTGGCCGCAGCCACGGGCGAGGACCTTGCAAAATCAGCAGACATCGCAGGTGCCACTGTGCGTGGCTTTGGATTAGACGCCAAAGAAACTATACGCGTGGTGGACGTGATGGCGCTGTCCTTTAATCGCTCGGCTTTAGATCTGAATTTCTTCACCGAATCGATGAAATACGTTGCCCCTATTGCCAGGGCTGCCGGATCAAGCGTTGAAGAAACAACGGCATTGCTGGGTATACTTGCGGATAATGGTATTAGAGGAAGCCAGGCGGGAACTGCCCTACGCCGAATATTTGCGGAGCTATCCAATGACGGCAGGCCTCTTCAGGAGCGGCTGGATGAGTTAGGAAAGAAGGGATTAAGTTTATCCGATGCCTTCGATGAGGTCGGAAGATACGCGCAGACAGCCTTATTAGTCCTCTCCAATAACACCGGCAAACTTAAAGAGTTTACATCTGAACTAGACCGTGCGACAGGGTCTTCGGATAAGATGGCTGAAGTAATTCAGGATAACTTATGGGGTGATGTTACCAGGTTAAAGTCAGCGTGGGAAGGGCTAATACTCCAGTTCAGAGAAGGCACCGGTCCTATGAGTGATGTTGTAGTATGGACAACTGAATTTATTCAGCTTCTTACCGGTGGGAGATCGGTTATGAAGCAGTACGGTGAGCATATGTCCCGCGTCAACGATGAAGGCGAGCGCATGAGCGAATGGCTTGAGCAGATGGATAAGGACGCGATACGTGACGCATTCGGAGAAGATGAAGATCCGAACGCGGCATGGGACGCGGCCCTGAAAAAACTTAAAGCAACAGCGCAACGGCTTGAGGCAGCAAAGAAGGAGCAAGAAAGGATTGATAAGTTAGTTCAAGATCTGCTTAAAAAAATCAGCTTTAAGACTCCCGGAGTAGATAAGAGTAAAAGCGGCGGACGTGTTGATATCGGTGATGAATTCTATCACCGTGATATTAATATGGACCCGCTGTCCAGCATGGGACTTGATCTTGATAATCCAGTTGATGGGATTGTAAAAGAAATAGAACTCAACGAAGAACTAGCCACAAGCCTTGCAAACCTAAACACCTTGCGCGAGGAGCAGCTCGACAAGATGCACGCAACCGCAGAGATGGCGGTAACGATGGGTGAGGCTATAGGATCTGCTTTTGAAGGAATGCTCAACGGTACAATGTCTTTCGCGCAGGGGCTGGCTAAGGTTACAGAGGAAATCATAACACTGTACCTACGACAGTCCATTGCTGCAATGATCGCATCGGCCATTAAAGATCCTTCCACGCCTTTCCCTTTTGCAAAGGTGGCCGTAGCTGCGGCAGGAATTGGATTGGTTAAGGGGTTATTCTCAAAAATTGGGGGTAGTGGCGGTGGTGTAGGTGGTGGATTCAGCGGATCGGCACCAGGGCGCACACCTTCGGAAATGGGGGTGAGAATAACAGGACACACACGTGGATATGATCTTGTGTATACAGCTACAAAAGAAGGCTACAGGAGGGGCCGCTTTGCGTAATGGCGCAACTACTCCTTTTTTCTGTCATGATTCATAATCCACCCTCATCGTCGGACTTTAGCGCCTTTGATGTGATAGATACTTATTGGGATGATTCAACCAGCGCAATAGTAGTTAAGAAAAATAATAGTGTCTTTGCCGGATCTCCGGGGGCGCATTTCGGAGAGCTAGACACGAACTATTATCTATCAGGGGCAACATCTTTTGAAGGTGAATATGCTGTAGCGGGATATTCATTTTGCTCCGGTGATGATCTGAAATGGTTTAGAATGCTTCTTTTTTATCCGTTCTACCCTTACGCGCAACTCAGGACCACGGCAGACAGTCCGGTATGCGCTACAGGAGGTGGGGCGGTGTGCGATATTGCATGGGTGGGCGCTCCGGTGATAACTCACGCCACTAACTTAACAGACGGAGGAACAGTAACGGTTGAGGCCACAAGTTCAAACGGTACGGTAAAGTACGGGCTGAATGGCCTGCAATCCTACGCGGCCATGAGTAATACAACCGGTGTGCTTACCGGGATGATTCCAGGAACCTGGACCATATTCGCTAAAGATGCCAATGATTGCACCACTCAAAAGCAGGTAACGGTATTGTATAAGCCGGCCGTGGCTGAACATTACCGGTTTACATGGGACGCCGTACCCATAGGAGGCAACACCATGACCCAAAGAGTGCGGATATACGAAAGGGAATATCCGGGATCACTTGTGGAGATCAACGCAGGAGCGCCCTCGCCTTTTCATATCCACAAACCAAAAGCCGGAGAGCTAAATAATAAACTAACGCCTGTACACCCGACAGGAGCAATGCTTAGCCTTGCCTCGGAAGAAGATTATCAATTCCTGCCTTTATTCACGCAGGACAATAAAAGATACAGGGCTGTTTACGAGGTGGACGACGGAGGGGGATTTGAAGAAGTGTGGCAGGGATTTTTTGAGCCTAACATCTACCGCGAGGACTTTGTAGCCGCACCGTATTACACAGAGTTTCAAATCAGCGATAACGTCCGGCATCTTGAAAAGATAGATTTCGCCGACGATAACGGAAACCCAATGTATGGCAACCTGAAACTTATCAAGGTTATTGCCCATGTCATGAAGAAAACGGGCCTTGAGCTTTCCATAAGGTCTGGTATTAACATTTTCGAGACCAACCACGACACCGATCCGGAAGACGATCCGCTAGATCAGACCTATATCGATGTATCCTGTTACCGTGATGGCACAGATCCGTTTTCATGCTGGCAAGTTTTGGAAAGCATCTTAAAGCCTTTCGGGGCCAGGATAGTTCAGTCAGACAACCAATGGTTAATAGAAGAAATTGACCGGGCGCACGAAGGGTATGATTACAGGATATTTGATGTAGATGGGGATTACGAAAGCAACGGAACGGCTGACGTAGTCATGAACATTAAAGCGCCCTCCGAAACTGACCGGGTAGCTTTGATAAATTCAGATCATTCAATGGAAATCGTGCCTGCTTACGGGAAGATTTCATTGAGTAGAAAGTTTAACTACATCGGATCTATCGTGGCCGGTGGATTTGAGAAAGAGGATTTACTTGCCCCTGAATCAGAAATAGAGATTAAGGCGCAAGGGGTTTTTAAATCGGAGGAAGGGTTTAATGGCTGGACCTTACGACAACCAAGCGGAGTGTCAGGGGTAAGTTTTGGCCGCGTTATCGTTGGGCGACGGGGAGATACAGAAAGACTGGCTATTTCAGGAGAGGAGGATTTAACCCGTAGCGTGGGGGCGTTCTATTATTCAGCGGATTCATGGACCGGTAACTTGCGAAACGCTTATATCGAGTCTGCATCTAAACCCTATCAGTACGGCCCGAACGACGAGTTAAAAATAAGATTTGAGCATTCCACTTCGTCAAAAACCGAATATCCATTTATGGTTCTGAGGTTCATGGTGAAAATAGGATCGGATTATTTGCAGCATGATTCAGATTGGGACACAACAGAACATATTTTCAGGGCTTACCCGAGCATCAACAATTCATTACAAACCTTTGAATTGTTAGTGCCCACACCAGAAACCGACGAAATAGTCGATACCACAATCCAGTTCAGGATTTATTTTTATGCTTCAGAGTTTTACGATTATGGCCTACCGCCAGCGGCAGACGACAACCAAGATCCATCAAGTGGAACGTCGGGGCTATCTGACCTCCGTGGCCTCGTTACGGCCACAATAAATTACGACTATCGTCTTGATTCCAGATACCATAAGACCACTGGATCAGTAACAAACTATGGCCGGATCTTCTATGAGTTGAGGGATTCAGCCGCCGCCGATGATCCTGATAACGGCATAGTTCGCCCGAATGATTTCAACGCTACCACAAACCCGTGGATTTGGTGGGAAATCGGGTCCACGCTGGAAAATAACCCTGTAGGGAACCGCCGGGGAGTAGATCGGAAGTTCTATGTAGATGACATAACGATCGATGCGCTCCCTAACGGCCAGCCACCGCCAACCGAAGATACCATTTCCCTGGAAGTCAGTAAACACGTAACCGAAACCCTGGAAGTAGACCTGTATAATTTCGATGTTCCCGACGTGACGAACGCGAAAAATATGTACAACAACTACTTCAAGCTGTCAGACGGAACACCTACGGAAACCTGGTCGCGATCAGGAATATCGGAATCCCTGCCCCTTACGCATATCCTTTTGAAGGTCATTGGCGGAAATCACTCAGCCCCTACATTCAGGCTGACCGGTTCTTTTATTAATGAGTTTGAAAGGATTGGAACAAAGAACTATCTGAAATTAACTAAAGCAGGGTCGAACCTTTCTTTGAGTAACACAGAGTTTACCAGCGATCTATCTGGATGGTCACAGGCTGGAACCGGGGAAGCCTTCACGTGGAACAGTGGCGCGGCGCAGGTAGTCCTTTCAGGTGCCGAAGATTCTCAAAAGATTTACCAGAGCGTCACTAACTCAGGCGGATATATTGCGATCACCGGAGAACTTACTATTGCCTCAACCGGAGACAGGGAAGATATTTTTTATGCAGTTTTCTATCGGGGGGCCGATATTATCCATGCAGAAAAACTGAACACGTTTTCAGGGTCCACCTCCGGAACTTATGCTATTAATCACATTGCTTTCGCTCCGGGAGATATTGACCGGGTGGGATTCTTTTTCAAGCACGTAACCGGAACGGGTGACAGGACTTATGCCGTGACTGAATTTAGCCCCGATGGAAGTGATATTGAGGAAATGTATCAAATCACAGACTACCAATCGGATGAGAAAAACCGCACCGCAATTCTGGAATTAATGCAGCAATCAAAAACCTACATCTCCCTTGCGGGAATAGACACAGGGGGAACAAATCAAGGGGGCAGCACATCAGGCCGTGCGCACAGTTCAGGACATTCATCAGGATATAATTAAAAGACAATGGCAGTAAGAGATAGATCGGGATTAAAAACAGTAGCGGGGTCGAGGTTCGCAGACAACACTTCCGGGGCTATTGAAGAACTTGACCACCGCGACCAACACGGCGACCATGCCGATTCATCTGTTTTATGGGAAGATGATGTGTTAGACGAAGACGACATGACGTCCAACAGTGATGAGGCTGTACCTACTCAGCAGAGTGTAAAGGCTTATGTGGATAGCCAGGTAGCCGCCGGAGGAGCAACAGCAGGAGAGTACACACCAACAGCCACAGCGGTAACAAACGTGGATAGCTGTACCGGGCAACTTTCTTTCTGGACAAGGATAGGCAATTATGTTACGGTTTACGGGTCGTTAAGGATAGATGCTACCACAACAGGCCCCACGGAATCAACTGTCGTAAGACTTACACTTCCTGTGAATTCAAATTTTGCAAATGATTATGAATTAGCAGGAGTGGCCAATGAGCACGCAGGTACCAATAAAGCCGGGATCATTAAAGGCACAACAACCCTTGGAGCTGTGGAGCAAGCGGAAGTTATTTATCTAGCCACAGCAAACACAGCAGAGAAACAATGGTGGTTCACCTTCAGATATAAGGTTATTTAAAAACCATTCATTTTATAAAAGGAGAGAAACCATGCACCACGCTTTAATAACACACTACTATTCTAATACAGGAGGAGAAGCCTTTACAGTCTTGGATTACGGAGTTACGGGTGATGGGGTAACCGATGATTACGCCGCTTTGGCTGCAATGATTACGACTTTAGACGCATTGCCAGGAACAAAAATAATGTACTTCCCGAATGGCACTTATATCACCTCTGAGGCAATATTACTCCCTTCAAATATTTGGGTTTACGGTGAATCTGAGGCGGGTGTGATTATAAAACCTGATGTTGATGATGCTGAGTTGGGTCTAGGCACTGGGATTTTTTACACAGGCGGGTCAAATATGAGGTTTGATAAATTGACTTTAGATGGTAGGCTAGTAGACGATCCTGATTGGGCTTATAGTTCCGGCAGCGATGCGGATTTAACGGAAAGAAGTTCCGGTATTGAGGTTAAGGGGGATGCTTCTAATATCAGGATAACCAATGTGACAGCAAAGAACATGACCCGAAATGGTATCTGTGTTCGGGGTAACGGGGCTGTTTTAGATAACATTGCTATTTATAACACAATGTCCGCAAACCTGAAAGTCGGGGGAAGCGGCGTGGGTATGTTGGACGGATCAACTGGGGCAAATTCAACCTTTAACGTCACAGTAACAAACCTCACGGTAGGTAAGACTATCGCAAAGGAGTGTATTGAGATTAATGATGGGGTTCATGGATTGACCATTAATGGTTTTGCTATTGACGGGGAGACAAAATGCCCCGCTATTTCAATTCACGATCATGGGAACGCCAACGAAGGAAACGACGACATAACCATTAAAAATGGAACCATCACAGACAACGGGAGCGGGGCTGTAATATTTATTGATTCTCAGGTCGTCGGAAATCCTAACGACGATTTACTATTTGAGGACATAACCATTACTGGAGATAGCGCAAGTTCAACATATATCGCAAGGGTTAGAGCAAATGTGGACGGCTGTGTTTTCAGAAGAGTAACCGCTGAATCAGGGAACGGAATCTACATTTATAACAGTGATGCCGGAATGGATGATCCCACAAACGTTCTTATTGATGATTGCGAGATTACGCCCAGCACAACAGACAACAGCGAGCCTGGAATATGGGTAAGGGACACCACGAACGTAACGATAACCGGCACAACCGTTTCGGGCTGGAAGTCAGACGGTGTTGAGATAAACGGATCAAGCAATGTGGTGATTAATAGCAACTGCGAAATTGTGGACAATGGATCGACAAGTCTTACAGGGTCAGCGGTGGCGCTGGTTGGAAGCGGGACGGGTGTTCAGATTATAAACTCCACGCTAGGTAACGACGCGACCACCACAACCAAATACGGGCTAACGTATGTTACAGGGTACGAGGATTTGGTGTTTACCGGAAACACAATAGTAAGCCCTGTTATTTCACCGTTGAATGGTGATTGGACAGAGGGCACAGACCTGACGGTTTCAGGTAATACCGGACTACCTAATTATCCTAACGAACTAACCGGATACAGTGAAACACTTCAAGCATGGATGGATCGTTGTGTTGAACTTGGGAATCCTTTACCGACAGAGGCACAATGCGATGCCTTGGATGATTACCTGACAGATTTAGGCTCGTTGCTCGCTCGTCATAAAACCTTATACTTCACTGCTTTTGGTTCGCGCGGGTGCTTGCGGGTAAATGTTATAGACCCGTCTGTAAAATTGCGCGGCATACAACTAGGGACCACCACAAGGGTTGTGCCGTGGACAAATTTGCTTGGATGGAAAAGCGATGGAGCGTCATACGTAAACGATGGGTATAAAACAGACGAGTATTCAGGCATAGAGACAGACCTGACCCAGTACATATATATTTCAGAAGAAAGCCTAACCACGGGAACACCGAGAGTATTCGGGGCTAGAGTATTAAGTGCCAGCGCAGCCTTCCATGAATTACAGCCCGTTAACTCAACAGTAGGAACAAGACGGCATTACAACGGCACGAGTGTAAACTTTACGAATGCACAATGGAAGGGATTGTACGTCCACACATACGATGGAACTAATGATGTGCTTTATAAGGACGGAACAAAAACGAGTAACGCAGCGACGCCAGTAACACCCACAATCTCATGTGATGTTCTTTCGGGGGCGAGAAATATAGCCGCTTCCAGCGGAACAGTCACCGCCGCAGCCCACAACAGCATCGCGGCAATGGCAATAGAGGGCAGGATTGACCGTGTGGACGATACTGATGAAGCAACTTTAAGAACAGCAGTTGAAAATCTTAAAACAGCTACAAGTTTACCGTAATGCTTACCCTCTCAGTCATATTGAACGAAACTATTTGCCCTTTTTGCCAAGGAACAGGGGTCGCCTCTTATGTGGATTTAAAAGAGGTTGATAAGTTGCCAGAGGGAAGCTATTTGTTCAATGATATTTCCAAAGAAGGCCCGTGCCCGGATTGTATAAAAGATAACTAGAATGGACGGCGACACAATTAAAACAAAGGCTTGGTAAGCGGATAACCCTGAATTATGGAAATACCTAATCTACCGGACTCATATTTTTATTACGGGTTATCCCTCGCTTTAGCTATAGCGGTTATCTCAATTCTGAAATGGGTTGGCGGCAGGCTGGTAAAAACACTTGACAAGCTAGGGGTAGATGTGACGGACCTTAAAATCCATAAAGCAATTCACGCCCAAAAGATTGAACAGAACGAAAACGATATTGAGGCGCTTAAAGAGAAAGTCTTCCCTATAAAATACGTAAAATGAAATAATAATGGCAAAATTCGACATAGCAATACCGCATACACTTGTTTGGGAAGGTGGGTATGTTCATCATCCCGCTGACCCAGGAGGAGAAACAAACCGAGGAATTACCGACCGCCTTGACGGAAAGGTTGACGGACTTGTTGATCTTGACGGGGATGGCATCGGTGACGTTGATATTAAAGGATTAACGGAAGCGGAAGCTAAACAAGTATACAAGCGTAGGTTTTGGGATAGGATGCAGGGCGATAAAATCGAAAGCCAATTAATTGCTAATATCCTTTTTGATGGGTACGTGAATATGGGCGCTAACGGGATCAAATTAATACAAAGGATTATCAATGTTAAAGATGATGGAATCTTTGGCCCTAAAACGCTCGCTGCAATAAACTGCGGCAATGAATTAATAGTCTATAACAAATACAAACAGGCCAGGATAATTTACTATCAGGATTTAGCTGAAAGGAAGCCATCCATGAAAGTGTTTTTGAAAGGATGGCTTAATAGGATTAAATCTTTTCCGGATTTGGTATGATCGACTTTGATCCAACTATAATAAACATGCAAGAAATAAAAACAGACGGCCCTATAGGAATGAGGGCAATGATCAGCGTGCCACCAGGTAGTAATTTACCTTTGTTAGTATTCCTTCATGGCATCGGGGAAGTAGGAACAAATCTGAAATTAGTTTTAAGGCACGGCCCATTGAAACAGCTCCAGGACGGCGTGAACATCGGAGAGCCAAAGATAATCATTCACCCGCAGAACCCGTCGAGCGCCTGGTCAATACAGGAAATCGACGAAGTGATCGAATATTGCAAAAAAACCTACCCGGTGGATGTGAACAGAATTTCACTGATGGGTATAAGTCTTGGAGGCCTCGGGGTATGGACCTATGCGCAAAGCCCGGAACACGTGAAAAAACTAGCCTGTATAATTCCGATATGCGGAGGGGGAAACGATCCGTCAAAAGCTAACGTCTTAGTTGCTGACGGTATCCCGGGTTGGGCGGCACATGCAGAGAATGACCCGACTGTAAATCAGATCATCACCAAGCGCATGGTCGAGGCAGTGAACAATCTGGCGGGGCGATCGCAAATACTCTTTTCTGAAGTTGGAATGTGGGGCCACGGCGCCTGGAATTATTTTCTGAAACCGGAGTACGGCGTTTACGACTGGATGAAATTTCAAAAGGTATCAAATAAAAAAAGCCCAAACGCGGATGGGGATATCATTGAGAGGTTGAAAGTTAAGTTCGCGGAGTTTTTGGCGAGTTTATGAGCGACAATGTAATCATAGCACTACTTAATACAGTCATACCGATTATAACGGCGGCCATCTCGGCGTATGTGGCCATCAAATTAGCAAAGATGCAAAAGCAGATCAACGGACGGATGGGTGAACTCATGGAGTCGACTAAAAAACTAGCCAGGGCGGAAGGGCAAGCCGAAGAAAAAAAAGAACAATCTGAACGGGATAAACAATAAGGAATATGAAATACATTTTTCACCAAATGAAAAAGCGCCTCCAAATCCACTGGCTAATGATCCTCAAAGGAATTGTCTACGGCGTATTGCTTTATATGTATGCAACGAAAATTATTGATACTCAGGAGTGGGTAATAGCCACCGGGTCGGTAATGACGCTGAACTCTATTCTTTCAAAGGACAGCTCAAAGCTCCAGACAAAAACCAAATTTCAACGGCCCGATCCTGGAACTGAGGACGACTATGAGCATAATTAAAAAATGACACGCAAAGACTGGACCTTACTGGCTGGGTTAATTGTCCTGATTATTTTGCTTTTCGGCATGGGGGGATGTGGCGTAAATCACCATCTCCGCAAAGCCCAAAAGCATCTAAAAAAGGCCGAGATCAAAGGCGCTATCATTAACCGGGACACCGTATTCAAAACCATTACCGTACATACCCCTAAAATCGAAATTGACACGGTTTTTAGCGTAGATCATTTCCGGGACACCATTACCGTAGAAAAGGACAGAGTCATCACACGGCTGAAAATTGACACCATCACAAAGGAAATTTACGTAAACACCGAATGTCCGCCGGACACGATCACGGTCCGGGTTCCGGTAGCGGTCAAAACAGAGATCAAGACCCCGCGTGGATTCTGGTACTATGCCAAGTTTTTTGCCCTGGCGCTGCTGATCGGCTTCGTTCTCGGGGCTATGTTTTGGGCGGCTATCCGGGCGTGGATCGTTGGAATTAAGTAAAAAAAGGGTACCCACATCTGGCAAACCTGGGTAATCCCTTTTTTCTGTCCTTTCACGGCATATAGTTGCTTCAGCCGTGCGGAACAAAGATAAAAAAACTATGCCTATTTCCCTAAAAAAGCCGGTTTCCGGCTTAAAACGGCTCCATACCATTATTTCTAAGGTAGTCGTTCATTTTCTCTATTCTCTGACGGAGGGCGGTGTTATCGGATTCTAGTTCGGCTATTCTTGATTGAAGAGTATTGTTCTTATGCGTCAGGTCGTGGATTTTGTCCAGTTGGTGAGCGTAATAACCATCTTTTCCAGTTCCGGGGAAGTTGTCAGTCTTTTCCACTATCTCTACGGGTTATTTTGAACGCTTGTAATAATTCCAAGGCAAGGCTTGTTACATCGGATTCGTATATGAATTGTCTGTCAATAACCTTATGCGCGTGTCCTATATGGACAACTTTGTAGCCGCCTAGTTCGCGGTCAATGAATTGTTTTATATCCGCAACGGTTAGTTCCTCCTGACCCTCTATAACTGGCCCTGCTGTGTCTCCTAAATCTGTTAATTGGAATGCTCCGAATTGATTCAGGCGTTCTATCCGATCAATAATACAGTGACCACATAGAAGATTATGGCTAGAAATTTTCTCCCATAACTCATCCGGGATCATGAAATCTACTTTGTACTTTTTCCCGCACCAACCACAGGCGCAGCCATCTTCATACATTCCGCTTTCTTCGTCTGCTTTCACATCGTCACAATCACAGTTCACACAATTACAATGCGGATAAGTGCAGGATTCTTTCATAGGTTCTTTTGTTGGGAGGATGTAGGCTAGTTTCTCAAAATAGGTGTGGTAATCGTAAGGGATACCATTAGCATCTTTAACGCTTCTTCCTCCGGTTTTAACTTCTTTCACCTCTACTCGGTAGTTATCAGGAAGGGGGTGGAGGGAGTCGGGCTTTGCATTATTCAGCCCGCCTATTTTACAGATCGATCCCGCAACAAAAGGCACAGCCGAATCTTTTGCGGCTTGGAGGTCGCGCTCGTATTGTTTTTGCAATGGATCGCATGTACACGCTGTATAAAGGCACGACTTAATCACGTAAGCCATGCAGACTTGCGGTTCTTCTGGACAGTCAGCTATGTACTTAACTATCCCCTGTTGGTCTATGTAAAATTTTGGGTTCATTCCTTTCTAAAGTTTTCATCCCAAAAGGCATAGGCCAATATCAGGAGGGTGATTAAACAAATGGTTGTGAAAGGGTTCATTTTTTTATCTTGAATGGACACCAATGACACCGGGAAGGCTTCGGGTTATCTTTCGACCGGCCACAGAGGCATTCGTTGTCGGGGCGCTTGGTCATTCGTTTATTATTTGCACATCGTCCGGGATGCTGATTTGAAAAATACTCTGAAACGACCCTGAGACATACCGCTTTGAAAACTCAAACTTCCGGCTGAAGTATCTCCAATTTGATAAAGGAAACGCCCATCTTACATTACCCTGTTTGTCTGTAGCCTCAATACAGGCTGCTGTTTCATCTTCGGCAGTCATCCTTCTGCCTTTGGCGACATAGACGATACATAATGCCTTACAACGATTTACTGTCATGCTCTCCGCACCACAACAGATAACTATATCGCCCTCCGGGATCATGTTTTTCATCCGTGTTTCAATCGTCTTAATTTGCTTTTCAACTTTGGTGGCGAAATGCTTTAACGGGTCGCCAACTTCGTCCAGTAAAACAATGGCGTTATATATTCTCATTCGTTTCTCATTTTCATTGGAACTAAATCCGATAATCGTGAATAACTGTATCCGTGCTCACGGGCGAAGTCCGGATGATCGGTAATATACCGGTGAGCGTCAAGGCATACAGGCAGCCACCATCTTTCATCCAGCGTCAGGACTATACCCTTTTCGGCGGCTTCCTCATCGTGAAAGGCATCATCACTACGGCCATGCTGATGGTGGCAGGTGATCTGATCGGAGCATTCATGGATGAAATTGGCAACACATTTTTTCCCGCGCTTCCAAGTTCTTAACCTTGTGAGATACTTACGGTCTACTTCCTTACCTTTAGCGGATCTTTTTTCAATGGGTGAGTTATTATCCGAAGGACGGACGGCGGCGGCTTTACGTTCTATCCGGTTGCAAGAGGCACACTTATCCGTTGTTCCTTCCGTTATTCTGTCGGGATGGTTGATGCAGTACATATCTCAATGCGTTTAATTCCTTTAATACCTGCGGCGGCTTCAGTTTGTATATTCTCGTAAGACATCTCTAAAGCTTCCTCGAAATCAAGTCCCCATGTTCTCTGGGATGTCCGCCGTAATCGGTTAGGACTTTGGTATCTTTTTATGCGTTTCAACACTACCAACATACGATTAAATTGCATCGCCTGCTTTTCTGTGATTTCTATTTTCTTCTTCGCTTTCATAACTTTCCACTTAATTCCACCTGCCTGATATAAAACTTCACCTGCTTTTTATCCAGTTCAAAGTAATGGCCCATAGCCTTTAGAGCTTCTTTTACTCTTTCTTCCGGTGATAATACCTTAACCGGTTTTGATTGTTCTTTCTGAGATGAGCGGGTCATTCTGTTACGCCATTTTCTTTAAGCCATTTTTCTTTAATCCGTGGCCAATTCCCATGCTGGCGCTGCATATATGTTAGTACAGCGCATGATTCCAAGGCCCCTTCGATATACTTCTTTGCTACTTCGGCGGCGGCTTTGGCGTGACTCTCACATATTCCGGCGCTGATCGGATTTCCATCCTCAACTCCTTCAATCCCCTCATGCACTAAAAGGGATTGGTAAATTTCCTGTTCAAGCTTTGTCATTTCTTCTACTGGTTTAAGAGATTATTATCCTTCTAGTCCACATCAATAGTTCCAATCACCACTACCGAATTGACTACGTAATTCAGTTTATTTTCCTCGACATGCTTTTTGGCTTTTCGGATTGCTTTCTCCGCATCGTCAGCTATAACATTTACCGAGTCGGCATTTGTGATAAAATCTCCGTCCTTTTCGTTTGAGTCGAACACTACTTTAAATAATCGTTTCATGGTTTTATGTGTTTAATTATCCTTTGTTTTTCTTCCTGTGATACTCGACAATTTTTACAGATAGCGGCATTTACATTCCCCTCATTCTTATGTGTATAAAGTTCGCCGCATTGATTACAGGCATCAATTACTTTTGTATAATCAGGAACGGCCACCGAAAGGGCAAATTCAATTTTCTCTAACGTTTCAGTAGATTTTTTCAGGCAGCTATTCAAATAATCAATTTGTATCTGAAGGTTAAATCTCTCTGCATAAAGTATATCTGCCGGATTTGTAATCTCTTCATACATATCTTCCTCAAAAGAAAACCCACATCCGCCACCCCGTCTGTTTCTTGAAATATAATTTTCACCATAACACCAGCCACGACTAGGAATGTATGTGGGATCAATCAATCTGGTAAATGACTTGTGTGAGAAATGTTTCCCGGTGGCCGTCTTTACGATTTGGTTGTGTTTAAATCTATTTTTAACAACCTTTTCGATTTGACCTTCCTTATTCCTTATAAAATATGAACCGTTTTCCTCATAGAGAAAATTACCGTTAGCAAATTTTATCTCATCCATTATCTTTTTGTTATTTGATTTTTTTCTTCCTGTGATAGAGATTCTAACCATTCTGATTCCGGGATCCAGTTTGATAATTTCTCTGCTGTGTACTTGTCGTAGTTCCGGCGGACGTATTCCAGGTGGAGTTCGTGGGCGGCGGCTTGCTCGGGTGTAGTTTTGGGATACTGGATTGCCCTTCTCTCTATATCACTTGTCCATTCAGCGCCTTGTTTTTCCGCATTCTCAACCTCGGGAACCGGCCTTGGTCCGCCACCTTGCAAAAGTTCAGCGATATACCGGTTTGCTATTTCATCGATCTTACGGCTTTGCTCCGGGGTTAATTGGATTTTGTCCGCAATCTTATGATCATTCAGCGCCTCCATAACCCGGTCGCGGTTCACCATCCACCAGGCGTTTAAAGCCTTCCTGACGAACTTTGCGTTTAGCCCTATGAAATCCCCATCCTCGACGATTGCGCGTGAAATAACCCGCTGCTTGACCTTGGCGTCCACCACATGGAACGGGGGCTTATCACACTCTTTGCACATGAATTGAATATGGTCGTGGATAACCTTTGCTGAATCAGGCTGATCGTTCAATTGCTCCCACTGCCGGATGCCGGTTTTTGCCCTGAGGCTTTGAAATTCGTCATGGAAGAATTCATACATCCCCTTTTCTGAGGGCTTGGAGTTCTGCGAGTGTGACGGATGGCTTTCCATTTTGTTTATCCTTTGCTGTTTTAAGATTCTCCGTGATGTAATTCAGAAGGCTATGCCGGAACGCTTGCTGTGTGGTCATGCGCTCATGCCAGTTGTACCGTGCACATTTTCCGAGATGATCCCGCGCCAGATTCTCAAGTTGTCCATTGAGGATGATCGAGGCATTGCGAACCATATTCAAAAAGTAGGCATCATTACCATCGAGGACTTGTGAAGTCCAGAATTCAACATCCCCCAACGTCTCTGAATCAGTTTCACGTGGATCATTTTCGTGCGACTCTTTTTTATTTTCTAATTCAATACCATCTTCATTTCCATTTCCATCTCCATCTTCTAAAGGTTGCGTTTGGTTTAATGTTGGTTCCTGTTTGGTTCCTGTTTGGTTAATTTTGGTTTTACCTTTCCGGTTCTCGCTTTGCTTTTTGGAATGCGCCTGCATTTTCAAAATAGACCTATCCAACCACTCAATAAAAAATTTACCATCCGCGTCCTTAATCATAATCAGTTCAATAGCCGGCCAGCATTCATCAAAGTCACGCCCGAGGATCTTCGTAACCTGGGCGCCTGTTAGGTGACCAAACTTCCGCTGAGAAATAACTATATCGTGATATGCGCCCCTTTCCAGCCGGTTCATGTGGGTTGTGTCCCTGGCCGCGTCACCGTCGTAATATGTAAAACAGAAATCCTCTTTAGCCATTTACTTTCCTCCTTTTATAAACTGGGTGGTCATATTAATTGTAGTTGGGATTTTTCTTTTACACGCTTCACATCTTTCAGGTTCATTACCGACTGCTTGTAGTAACTGTCTTTGAGTTCAATACCTATACCTTTCCGATCAAGACTTACAGCCCCGTACACCTCACTGCCCACACCCATGAATGGAGATAAGACAACTTCACCAGGATTAGAATACAATTCCACTACCCTTTGAATTACATCAAGCTGCAAGGGGTGTACGTGTTTTTCGTCATCTTCATCTTTACTATCCCGAAATGGAAGTACGTTGTCAATTCGGATATCATCCCACACGCTGGATGCGTACCGCTGCCATATAATATGCGATAGCTTATTTGTTTTTGGATCCGTGTGCCCGGTGTACTTCTTTTTGAGTTGATCAAACGTTCCATATTTTTCCACCATCTCAGGAAGGATTGGTGTTTCTCCGAAGTAGTCAGACAGCCCTACCGGATGGGTTACCGGCACCGCGTTATCGCCTTTCTTTTTGAATGTTAGAATATAGTCCGGCATAGCTGTAAAACATTCCGTCGAATCCTCAACAATTAGTTTGTGCATTAAGGACCGCACCATTGTACGCATACGAACTTTCAAAGGCTCTTTCCATATTGTAATTTGATCTTTCCAGTTAAATCCGTGTTTACGATGGAGTTTTACAACTTCATGTGGGAACTCCCACATATCCCCAGTTTTGGAATCTTTGATGTTGGTAACGTGTACCGCAGTGATGCGCCCGGGTTTGGTTACCCTTCCGATTTCAGCAATCAAAAATTCATACTGCTGCATGAACTGTTCTTTGCTTTCACAGTTGGAGAAATCATTTTCAGAACTAGAATAATTATACAGCCCGGCAAACGGAGGGGAATAGATTGACAGGTCTATCGATTCATCCCGTAGCATTGGAAGGACGTGCATACAATCACCGTTGTAAATCGAATAATCATCAGTCAAAAGCTGATCTTTCACAGAGTAAACTTTCATATAAATACAGGGAGTTTAATTTCTTGGTTGAATTCTTTGGACTTAATCTCAAATGATTGGTGAAGACTGCTGTTCAGTTTGGTAAATAATTGATTGGCCTTTTCTGTTTTAACCAGCAGGGAATCTAGTACCCGCTTTTGACCGTCGGAAAAAACCAGATCGACAATCACATCTTTCTTTTGACCAAATCTCCAAAACCTACGGATAGCCTGATAGTATCTCTCATACGAGAATGTCGGGAAGTATACCGTATGATTGCAGTGCTGCCAGTTTAACCCAAAGGCCGTGATTTTTGCCTTTGTGATTAGCTTATCAATTTCCTGATTGGCGAAGGCTAGTAATATTTCTTCTTTCTTATCCAGGTCCATACTGCCGTGAAGTTGGACCGCGTTCTTATCCAGACTTTCCAGGAGATCGCCTTCCGGGTTAAGATTACACCAATACACAGATGTTTTATGCCCGGCGGCCAATTCTACAGCGCGCTCACATCGCTTTTCAATCGTTGCCCGGTTTTCGGCTTGAATTTCGGATTGACTTCTGGCGATGGTGTTAATAAGCATGATCTGCCCATTAATAACCATATTGTTTTCATTCTTAACCGAATGATAGTTTGTTATTAATTCAGGGAGAATAAATTTACTATCGTCAAATCCAAGGTCGGAAGGTTTCCGCATTGAGATACTCCATCCACTCACCCATTTGAAAAAGTTTTCCTTTGCGTGCCCCTTTAAAATCCATTCAGTTCCGATGTGCTGCGGGCTGATTGTGTCCTCGTTATTTGTAAAGAACCGGGTAAGCATATCAGTATAACCCATGTACCCTAAAGCCTCCGAACTTGTGCCTAATTCGATGAAGTCATTAGGTGAAGGCGTGGCCGTGAATAGAAAACGATATTTAACCCGCTTTAAAAAAGAGGTAACCTGATTCTTTATTGCGCCTTCAAAGTTTTTCAGGATTGACGATTCATCCAGGATCACACATTCAAAGTCCGAAGGGCTGAAATATCCTAACCGCTCGTAATTACAAACCACTATCTTTGACTTGTACCGGCCATCTTTGGAGTATTCGATATCATCAATCCCAAACTTTTCAGCCTCTTTAATAAATTGAAATGCGACCGCTAAAGGCGTAATAATTAAAACCGGCTTGTTGGTGTGCCTTATGTAATTGACCGCATGTACAAGTTCATCCAGTGTCTTACCCAATCCGGTATCAATGAAATTTGCACAACGTCCTTTTTTAATTGAATATTCAGCCAGATATTTCTGAAAATCAAACATGCAATCCGGCAGGTAAGTAGGATTGATCCCAAAGTTTCCAATCGAATGGCGTTTATTTTCAATGAAAGACTGATAGTCCATTTTTTATAGTGGGTAATAGGTTAAAATGGTAAATCTTCACCGGCCCAATCTTCTATTGCGATTTTAACGACAACCTTTTTCTTAAAGCGCCTTACAACACGGTCGCGCTTGCTTTGCCAATACCATTTCCACTCCTTCAAAATACGCTTGCAGATCAGTTGGAAGTCGGGCGTATTGATCATTATCATAGCTATGGCATATTTTCCGAACCATGTGGAATTGTGTTCTATGTATCCGGCAATAATTGGCGTTGCTGATACCTGCCATCCAAGTTCCTCCGCTGTGAAAGGGTTCTTTACACATAGCTCACGTTTCAATGGGCGGTGGAAGATGTATCCATCAAAGGCAATTCTTTCAAGGCATATCCATTGTGGCTGCTTATACCACCCTCCCCAGCAATGCCAGCAGTCTGCGTAATCATAAACATTGTAAGGGGGGTGATATGAATATCTCGGGTGATAACCTTTTCCGCCGCACGACCGACACTTCTTACCTTCAATATGCTGTATGTCGTAACCTACAGCCTTGCCGTACTTTCGTAGGATAGCATCTTTCACACGATAGAAGTCGCCGGTATATTGACCCCATGCAAAATCTTTGATTGCCCTGTTGGCGTGATGTAGAATAAATGCTTTCATACCATGAGTTTAAAAAAGTGGAGGTCTATTCCCTATACTTTTTTAAGTTTGTGACGAGGGCAGGATTCGAACCTGCATGGATAGATGGGCAAACTCGCGTGAATCCATTTAAGGAAAGAGCCGTGTTGCTTTTCAGTAAGAACGAAACCCGCTATCCCGGTGAAACATCCGTTCGCCATTTCTGGCCGTTGCTCGATTACGTCCCATTACGTCTGCGGCTTCACTTTATCTTAGGAGATCCACCGCTTACCAATTCCGCCACCTCGTCAATAAAAGCCGGGGAGAGATTCAACGCTCACGTGGCCCCCGGCTTATTAGTCAGCGTCCCTGACTAAGTTTTTAATTGTCTCTATTGTCTCGATCAATTCTTCCATCGAAACACAAATACCATCGAATACCTTATACATCAAATCCGGCTCACAGTTGTCGAACACTAACGCATAAACGGTTTTACCAGCCCCCTTCATCCAGCCTGCTTCAGTGTGTGCTGATCTCCCTGATGGCATTACCAATACACAAACTTCCGCCCACTTCATTGCATCGAAGTCCCTTTTCAAACCATGTAAGGCAATGGGATGTTCAAGGTTTTCGCGCCATTGGCCCGGCGTCCACTGCTCCCAATTAGGGTCGATATCAGACCATGCGAAACCGTTTTCTCCTGGCGCTGGGTTTCGGAAGTCATACACTTCATGACCATATTCACGGAGTATTTTGACTACTTCAGGTTGATATTTGTTTCTCCAAGATGACGCAACGTAAATTTTCATGATTTATATTATTTGTTAAGTTTCTTTATCTCCTTTCAGTTCAGCGTTCAATTGTCTGACTGATATTTTATACTGCTTTGCTAATTGCTTTTTTGAATACCCTTCATTAAGGGCCTCAACAATCCATTCAAGGTCGGATTCATCAAGGAGGTATTTTTTAGCTTTTTGTTTCATGGTTTTAAGTTCTATGCCATAGTGTAGCCAGCGCACAATTAGCGCGGCTATTTTTTACCGATCTTATCCCCACCCTTGTAATCAATCCCCTTCTTTTTGCTTTGGTTATAATGTGTCCAAAAGCTCTCAGGGATGGCGGATCCGGAACTACTCCCTTACACGCTGCCCTATAATCCTCACACATGAAAGTCCCTTTGTGGTGCTTTAGAAATACATTGGTGAAAAAATCAAAGGCCATCTCTTCCCATCCGCGCTCAACGGCATTAGCGTGATCGATAGCGCGTTTCATGCCGGCGTCCCTGTTCAGTCTCCCAAATTGTATTTCAGCTTGGCTCATACCCCTCTCAGTATTTTTTTAATATCCTTCTTTATCCTGAATAACTTTTCCTTCCTGTAGGATGAAGTTTCGGTTTCAATCTCAGCTTCTATTCCTTTGCTGGCTTCCTCCAGTGCCCGGTAATTAATCAATCCTAACGGAAGGCTGACCATTACACCAAATCGGGGAGTCCATGTGTACTCAGGCTTCAACTCGGTTTCTGTCATTACTGTCATGGGTTCAAAAACTGATTAACATTATGATCTATCTCTGCTCCCTGTAGAGCTATCCATACCATCCCCGCAACACCTATTAACAGAAAGAGAATACCAAATAATACCTCTCTCCATGTTACTAAAGGCCTAGGGTCAGGGTCTCCGAATTGCGGCTGGTAGCGGCGGTTTTTCATAATTCGTTGTTCATGGCTGCGAGAAATAGGACGATAGTTTGTCGTAACGGGGTAAAGCCGTGTGTTATATCATAAGACACATAATCTTCACATCCCCAATAGTGCAGTTGTGGTTCTATAGGCTCAAATAATTGCAGGTCCTTATTTGTAAAAACCCACAACCCTGGATTAATCGCACTTCTTCTAGGATCGCCGATTGAATGACATAACCCCCTGTCAGGCAAACACCCACTCTCCATACACTGATAATAAAATTGCATGTAATTATGTCTCATCATTTCAAAATATAATTACCAATAGCAGCAGCCATGTAACAGATAAGGAAAAAAATAAAAAGACATCCAAGGAATGACAGTACAGCCCACTTCCAGAAGTAAACGGTGAATCTAGGGTTGTTGGGTTTATTTAAGCCGTACATAGTCATTTAGTCTTTCTTTTCGGAGAGGGCGGCTTCAGCTTTTCGATAAACTTTATTTTCTGTGAGCCAAAGCGTTTCTCGGGCAACGCCAACTTTATATTTTTTGGTGGCGTTAATAAGGTCACTTAACGCTTCCTTTAGTCTGATGTTCTCGATTTCTGTAGTCATGTTAAAAGGTTTATGTCAGATAATTCTTTTCCGGCTTCCTCTACCCTGGAATGCAGGGCCATCTTGTCAGCGACAGGGACTTCAAACCGCATTACATTGAGGTTCTTATAATATCCGCCGTCTTTTACAAAGGGCAATTCGTCATCATAAGCCGAGGCGATCCACAGAAAGCGGGCTTGCTTTTCTCCGTCGAAGTTTTGCGCCATTTCCCGGATGGCTTCCAGTTCAGATTGATAGGGCACGTATGCGACCAGTTCACCGTATTTTGATTTGGTGAGAATAGCATTACTGACGATCTGCCAATAGAATTTATCCCCGTCCTTATGCTTTTTACGGATCTCGTTAATTCCGCCTTTTTTCCAGGAGTCCACGATCAGGCAAAATGATTTCAATGTCTCGGGGCATTTGACTTCTACCACAGTATTCCGCTCCACTACCGTCCTGGTGGCATCTGGTGTTCCCTTCCAGTATGGAATTGTAGGGTGATCCAGGGGCTTATTATTACAGGGGGTGTATTGATCCCCGAGTAAATCAAATACTCTGTATTGACATAAATGCCCCCATGTCAGCGGGCGGGCAAAAACATCCCCCCTCAATACGCGACCTAGTCGACGCTCCATTTTCTTTTCCTCGATGTAGGAATAGTATGGAGCGCCGTAAGGACTTCCTTTCCCTTTAGACATGAGGGCCGCGATTTCTCCGCTGGTAAAGTTTCCAACGCGCGGCTCCATATCTAAAGCGACAAATCTTGATTCAGGATATTCAGCGAACATGATTAAAATGGTAAGGACTGAAAAGCGTATTCAGTTTGTTCCCCTGTCACAATCCAGGGATCGGCACCCTCAAACAAAGCCTCTAGGTTAGCGGACTTTTCCAATGCGGCTTTCTTTATTTCATCCGAGAGGTCTTTTTTTGGAGATGGCGTAACACTGTAGACCGTATCCAGTTCCTTGCCTTTACGGGTTACCTTGATGTCATAGTAAAAAGGCGCTCCCCATTCATCGTCCTTACTCAGATCTTGAATGTGTTTTTGAATTGTGGCCTGCGTGATCTCCAAAACCTGGATAGCGTCGGCAGAGTAATTCCAGACAAGGAAAGCCCAAAAATGTTTTATAGGCTTATCTCCCATAGGCTTTTCCGGGCGATCTTTAAACCGGAACCGAAAGGGTTTTTTATCTTTCCAGTCCAGCCAGCCAATGATTGGCTTTGATAGGATGCGGAATTTATTTTCGCCATCCTGAAATTTCATGTAACCTGAGTTACCTTGTGGGGCTTCGTAATTTTCAGGAAGGAAATCAAATCCATTCCCGTTTGATTGTGTATTTTCCATAAGAGTTTTTATTTAAATGCTTTATTCATGAAGTAGTCAGAGACAGCCTGTAAATCCGTTCGCGTGATCTCTTTTTTATTAAAGTATACCACGGTTTCGTCTTTCCAGGTTGAGTTATAAAGAACTTCAGCAGCTAGCTCATTGAAGGGCCGGAGTAGTTCCTGTGCCTTTTGAAGCTCTTTTTTCAGATCCACTATTTGCAGGGCCAGATCCTGAGTGATGTTAAACTCTGATCTTAGATGTTTATTTTCTTCCCTGGCGATAGAGGCGTTTAGTAAGCGTGTTGTGTGGTCCATGGGGTTATAAAAGTTCAGATTCAAGTTTTTTGATTTGGTCTTTGTCAACCTCCACGAATAAAGGACCGTCGATATATATCACCAATCCGTGACCCATTCGCATACATAGTTCTCCGCCGATTTCAATATGGTTTTCCGGCGCTTCGTCGATGGCTTGAATAAGTTTCTCTTTACTCCAATCACATCCGATCATCATACCTCGCGGGTTGCGGAAAGTGTGTATAAAATCCTGATCAGATAGAAGTGACTTCGCCTGATCTGCGTTTAGATAAATGCGTTTTTCAGTTGTTTCCATAAGTCAAGCGTTTATTAGTTCACCAAGGTTTTAATAATATTGTGGTTCCATGTGCGCGGTACACTTAGGGCACCCCCATCCGTTGTGATTTGTAACGCAAGTGTACCCACAGCAATTACAGAGGTAATAATCTGGTGTATCGTCGTCGATTTCTTCATCCTCAAAATCCGGTTCAGGTAACGTTGCCATGGATTGTTTTACGGGTTATAGATTGGTTGGCCATAAGGAAGCAATTCTCCGCCCCATGTCTTTTGAAATCCAGTAGCTTCCGAAAGCCATGGGAAGCAATACTCCAGCATTCCGAATGTTGTCTTTACCACATGATAAGGCTTAGCCTCCATTATTTTTTCCATTATGGCATCCTTAGCTTCTTCGATGCTGTCAGCCCATCCGCAGTTACCACAGTACTTGTAATCTTCTCCTACAAGATCATAGTCATGGTCTGGACCTTCTTCTGTGGGGTAGTACATGTATTCAGGCTTACTGGAATAAGGATTCCGATAGTCGGGTTCTATTGTGTGTCCACGGTAGGAGATTTTGAGAGTTTCCATTTTATTTATGTTGAGTTTTAAGCCATTTTACATAAGTGACTACAGCCTGATAGATCATTCCAAAGTAGCCGTGATCTTCTTTCAGGAAGTCAACCATACGCTCGGTCTCACTGAAGTGGATAAATGCCTGATCGTGGTCGATATGAATTGCAGAGTAGCCGTCCTGGCTGTTGATCTTCTCTACTACAGGCATGAGCCTGTTCCAATCGTTGTGATAGGAAACCCATTCATGGTTAGGGTGCATTCGCCAATGTTCTCGACCCATGAAGTCATCGATCAAGTCCTGATTAGCAAGTAATTCATTATCTGTTTTACCTTCTGTTTGTTTGAGAGTTTCCATAGGGGTAGGGGGGTTAACCTTTATTATTATGCTCCTTAACATCCATGAGACCCATGCCTTTTTCCATTTTGTCCATACGAGAAAGCATCCCGTCAACTCCGCCCGGCGTGTTCTCCGAGGCCTCCTTAGTTGCGAACATCATGCAAATCATTGAAAGACCGCCGCGTGTTTGTTTCGATGGGCTAACTCGTATTCAGTTAGAGCGGACTTTAATTGAGATAGCAGTAAATCTTCAGGCAATGCCGCTGAGAGTAATAACATTAATTCTTTCATGGTTTTATAGTTTGTTAAAGTTTTCAATGGGTTAAGCGATTCCCCCCGGCTTATGATGCTATCGCCGCCGGAGGTACTATCGCAATGATTTTAGTGAATAGAAAATCGCTTTTCATTTCCTATCCTTGAGGCCCTTGTGCCACTAACCACCCACCAGCTTCCAATCCAGAAGGCGAACCAAAACTGAAATAACAATGCGCGATCCTCCCGAAACCATGCCAGTCGAATCATTGGAAAAAATTCAAATTCGTTTTTCATATTTGCGATAGTTTAAAAGTTTCAATGGGTTTAATAAAATCCTCTTCTCCATACAGTTGACCCTCAATCCTTATACTTCCATTTTCTAGTCTGTAATAAGGACGTCCATACTCTACCCTCTTTTGAATTACAGTTGTGAATTCATCACTCCATTTGTCGAATACTTTTTGTCCCAGGCTGTATTTGAAGGTGGTCATTAGTGCTGCTTTATGAAGTCGATTAATTCGTCTTTCAGATATATTCGGCCCTCAAGTCCAGGAAGGGTATGATGCGGGATATCTTTGCACTTATATAAGGAGGTAAGGCCGATGCCTAAAAATGCCGCTGCTTCTTTTGCGTGCATAACCTCTTTATGCTGCTGATGTTCGTATAGCTCGTTTACCAGGCGTTCCAGGTCTTTGCTTTCGTAGCGTCCTTCTGAACGCATGGGGATTATGCGAGTCATACGATGCCCTCCGCTTCAAGTCCCCTTTCAATCAGTTCAACTGCTGCCTCTGAAATCTTCAGATCCACACCCTCTCCCTGCTTCTTTGCGCGGTATATCTCCACATTGCTATAGGTCTTTCTTGAAGGCTTTACTTCACGTATTTGCCGAAATCCTACACCTTTCTTTACCTGGGTTTGTTTGCCGTTTTTCATATTGTCTCGTTCTGTCTTATATTGTCTTATAGTGTACAAACCTAATAAATATTTCCTTCCATGCAAACAAAAGGAAAGAAAAAGTTGAAAAATATTTCCTTATCGGAAGTGATGACGGCCTTAATAGAGCAATACGGGGGTAAGGCGGCGGTTTGTCGCAAATTGGGATTTACTGAAAAAGATGATATTAAGCGGGAATCTGTGAAGCTAAGCCATTATGAACGCGGCGAATCCAGACCAAAGGGTGAGTTTTTAAAGAACTGGGGGCGGGTGTTTGGGGATGATATACTAGATCTTGAAAGGGAAAGAAATGTTTCCCGTGGAACAAATATAAAGCAAAATATTACACTTGTAGGAAAGGGGCTTTTAAAGGAGAAGAAGCCATCCCCTGAGTATTTGGATATCTATATCGATAACCTCAATAAAGCCAATAGGATCATTGAGGACCAGGACGAAAAAATACAAAGGCTAAAAAAAGAGTTGGATGATTGCCGTCAAGGGCATAAATGAAATAATAAAAGTTTTGCTTGTGCGATTTCGAATTGCGCTTTTGCGCCCTGTTTGTTTTTCTTTAAGGCTGCTATAGAACGCTTGAGAAATTGAGCTATAACATGGGGGCTTATCCCAGCATTAGACAATGAGTGGATAAGTCGGTTTTGATTAGACTTGGCCATAACAGTAGGATTGAAGGGTGGAAAGATAAGATTAAAGCCGCCGGGTGAACAGGGGTGGGTTTCAAGGGCGGGATTTGAAATAAAAAAAAGTCCCTTAAAAAAGCAACCCCTAGGGGTGAGAAATCTTCCGGATGTTACCTTTTTGTTTCCGAATAAAAAATAATCTGAAAATACTTGATAAAATATTTGCATATTCAAGTTAGACGCTGTATCTTTGATTCAACAATTAAACGAAACAGCTATGAATACAACAGCAACACAACCCCGGAAAATCACAATGGCAACCGTTAAGTCATTTGTAAAAAAGAACCGTGAAAACTTGTTTATAACCACCAAATCCAGGTTTAACAGCATGAGTGATATGGTTGAATCTGATAGTTCAGCCTCTTTTCAGGCTGCCACACCCGGCAATATTAATAATACAGAGCACACATTAGGAATCGCCGGAGCGTGGTTTGTAGGCCAGTCAAGGGATTATTTAAAGTCCTACGAGGACATCCTGTTTACTGGCATTGAGGTTTATAACTGCTGCGGTAGCTTTATTCTGGCAGTTAAAAAATGAGAAAGAAAACACACGGAGGAAAGCGACCCGGATCGGGTCGCCCCTCCATTAAAGACAAGAAAGTAACCCTGACAATATATCCCCGGAAATCATCAGTAGAGGCGGTTGGAGGGATGGATAAAGCCCGGGAAATAGCCCTAAATTCAATTCAAAAGCCAATAATATGAAAAACTACATCCTGCCGTTTATCCTTCTCCTTGCCGCTTGTCAGGAGGAAGATCCACAATCTACACAAGATCCGTTTGTAGGATCATGGCACCTGGACAATCCAGACCTGCAGCTGAAAGTCTCCTTTGACATTGACGAGGATCTGACCTTCCAGAACGTCAGTATCGAATACCCCGGCATCAGCGAAGCCCTGGATTACGAGGTTCAATTATTCGAAAGATTCGCGGTCAACACTGGTTATGAAGAAATCAAAGTATTCGGTGGCGGTGATCAGCAGTGGATAGAGCTTACCATGCTACATAATAGAGTACACCTGAAAACCCGCGACATGCTGGAGGTCTACACGATGATAATTGAGATGGCGGACAGTGATCCCGTTACACTTCAGGACCAGGTATTCACAAAATTACCGTAGACTATTTGTAGACCGCGTATATAAAACAGCGTATAATCAATTAACAATCAGCATGATATCGGACCGGGTGTTGGTCCCGTACGGACTACAGATGGTGGTTTAGAGCGAACCCACACGAATGGAAACGGTGTTCTTAATACGTACAAGACACTTTGTTATTCGCTAGGTTTCACTATTCCATATAGACCATTTGTAGACCG
>Ga0299914_10000119_pt1 | contig 45307 bp, 39 predicted proteins | sample RVTome_10_FD_201361 | JGI IMG/M metagenome (GOLD analysis project Ga0299914, IMG submission 201361) | Soil microbial communities from uranium-contaminated site in the Upper Colorado River Basin, Wyoming, United States - RVT153D57 (version 2) ... | reverse complement strand
GAACCGTCGTCGACGCCGGCCACGATGTCGACGGTGTAGGTGCGCTCCTGGATCCGGCGGCCCTCACCCCGGCACACCGGGCAGGGGTTGGGGATGACCTGGCCCGACCCGCCGCAGCGGGCGCACGGCGACGAGGTCACCATCTGTCCGATGAAGGACTGACGGACGCGCTGCACCTGGCCGGTCCCCCCGCATTCGTGGCAGGTGACGGGCTGGGTGCCGTCCGCGGCACCGGTGGCATCGCAGGCGTCACAGGGCACGGCCGTCTTGACGGTCACGGGATGCTGCGACCCGAAGACCGCCTCCTCGAACTCGAGCTCGACCACCTGCTCGAGGTCCTCACCCCGGGGCGGTCCGGTGGGGCCGCGTCGCCTGCCCCCGAACGGGCTCGACCCGAAGAACGCCTCGAACACGTCGCCGATGCCACCGCCGAAGCCGAACGGATCGGCACCGACCGTGGTTCCCTCCACGCCTGCGGGCCCGTAGGCGTCGTAGCGCTGGCGCTTCTCGGGGTCGGACAAGACCTCGTAGGCGCGGACGACCTCCTTGAACCGGGCCTCGGACTCGGCGTCGCCGTGGCCCGTGTCGGGATGGAGCTGGCGCGCGAGTCGCCGGTAGGCGCGCTTGATCTCGTCCTGGCTGGCGTCCCGGGAGACACCGAGCAGCTTGTAGTAGTCGGTCGGCAACGGTGGTTAACCCTCGGTGAGGCGATCGGAGAGACGATGGCCCACCACGGCAACGGCGGCCAACGCCTGGGGGTAGTTCATCCGGGTGGGGCCCAGCACGCCGATCGTGCCCGCCCGCTCGCCCTCGACCTCGTACGGCGACACCACCAGGGCGCACTCGGCCAGGGGGGCCATGCCGGTCTCGGTGCCGATGGCGACGTGCAGCCCACGATCGATGACGTCGCGGATGAGCGACACGACGACGTACTGCTGCTCGAGGATCCCGAGGACCTCGCGGACCGTCTCTATGGCGTCGAACGCCTGGGCCATGCGGGCGGCGCCACCCACGTAGACGTGCTCGGGGTCAGCGACGGGCAGGTTGGCGAGGGCACCGATGGCCCGCTCGACCAGTGAGTCCAGGGGAGCGTCGCCGGTGGCGGGAACCGCAGGCAAGGCCGCGCGGGCGCCGCCCGAGAGGTGAGCGGTCAGGTGCATGCTGGCCGCCGCCACCCGCTCGTCGCCGACACGGATGGGCAGTTCGATGGTGTGCTTCTCGACCGACCCGTCGCTCAACACGGCCACCAGGACCGCCGAGGTGGTGCCGAGCCCGACGAGCTGCACCGACCGGACCGTGGTCTCGACCGGGGCCGGGGCCACGACCACGCTGGTCAGGTGGGTGAGGTCGGAGAGCAACCGGCTGGTCTCGGACAGCATCTGCTCGACCTCACCGTGGGCGCGGGCGAAGAACGCCCGCACCTCCTCGGCCGAGCTGGTGGCCAGGCGAGCCGGGCGGCGCAAGTGATCGACGAAGAAGCGGTAGCCCTTCTCGGTCGGGACCCGCCCGGCGGAGGTGTGCGGCTGGCGCAGGAAGCCCTCGGTCTCCAGCGCCCCCATCTCGTGGCGCACCGTGGCCGATGACACGTCCACGCCCGGCGCCTGCGCGACGTGGCCCGATCCGACCGGCTGGCCGGTCGCGATGTACTCCTCCACCACTGCCCGGAGGATCGCCGCTTTGCGCTCGTCCAACATCTGGCAGTCGAGTGTACCGAGTGCTAACTCCCGGGTAACCCGCTCTCGATCGGGTCGCCCCTCAGTCTTCCAGCTTCAACGCGCTGATGAACGCCTCTTGCGGTACCTCGACCCGGCCGATCGACTTCATCCGCTTCTTGCCCTCCTTCTGCCGCTCCAACAGCTTGCGCTTGCGGGTGATGTCGCCGCCGTAGCATTTGGCGAGCACGTCCTTGCGCTTGGCCCTGACTGTCTCCCGGGAGATGATCCGTCCGCCGATCGCGGACTGGATGGGCACGTCGAAGAGCTGGCGGGGGATCAGCTCCCGCAGCCTCTCGGCCATGCGGCGGCCGTAGTCGTAGGCCTTGTCCTTGTGGACGATGGCGCTGAACGCGTCGGCGGCGACCCCGTTGAGCAGCACGTCGACGCGGACCAGGTCGGACCGGGCGTAGCCGGCGGGCTCGTAGTCGAGGCTGGCGTAGCCCTGGGTGCGCGACTTGAGCTGGTCGAAGAAGTCACGCACCACCTCAGCGAGCGGCAGCCGGTAGATCAGCTCGATGCGCTCGGGCGAGAGGTACTCGAGCTTGGACATCTCCCCCCGGCGCTGCTGGCACAGCTCCATGAGCGTGCCGGTGTAGTCCGTGGGCGTGAGGATCGTGCACGTGAGGAACGGCTCCTCGATGTGGTCGATCTCCTGGGCCGGCGGCATCGCGGACGGGTTGTCGACCTCGATCACGATGCCGTCGGTTCGGTGCACCCGGTAGGCGACCGAGGGCGCCGTGGCGATGAGGCTGAGGTTGAACTCCCGCTCGAGGCGCTCCCGGACGATCTCCATGTGCAGCAGGCCCAAGAACCCGCAGCGGAACCCGAAACCCAACGCCCCGGACGTCTCGGGCTCGTAGGTGAAGCTGGCATCGTTGAGCCGCAGCTTCTCCAGCGAGTCCCGCAGGTCGGTGAACTGGTCGCCGTCGATGGGGTAGAGCCCACAGAACACCATGGGCTTGGGGTCGCGGTATCCGGCCAGCGGCTCGGCGGCGGGACGGGTCGTCTCGGTGACCGTCTCGCCCGACCGAGCCTCGGCCACGTCCTTGATGCCGGCGATGAGGTAACCGGTCTCACCCGGGCCCAGGGCGGCCACGGGCATGTTGCCCGGCGTGCGCACGCCGACCTCGTCGGCGTCGTGGACCGCGCCAGCCTGCATGAACCGCAGCCGGCTGCCGGTCTTGAGATTGCCGTTGACCACCCGGACCCAGGAGACGACGCCCCGGTACGAGTCGTAGTGGGAGTCGAAGATCAGGGCCTGGAGCGGGGCGTCGGGGTCGCCGACGGGCGGCGGCACCCGTTCGATGACGGCATCGAGCAGCTCGGGCACGCCCTCGCCGGTCTTCGCGCTGATGCGGAGGATCTGGTCGGCGGGAATGCCCAGCACCTTCTCGATCTCGGCGGCGTAGCGGTCGGGGTCGGCGGCCGGCAGGTCGATCTTGTTGAGGGCGGCGACGATCTCGAGGTCGTGCTCGAGCGCCTGGTACGAGTTGGCCAGGGTCTGCGCTTCGATGCCCTGAGCGGCGTCGACGAGCAGGATCACGCCCTCACAGGCCGCGAGCGACCGTGACACCTCGTAGCCGAAGTCGACGTGGCCCGGCGTGTCGATGAGATCGATCACGTAGTCGCGGTAGCCCAGGCGCACCGACTGGAGTTTGATGGTGATGCCGCGCTCGCGCTCGAGCTCCATCGAATCCAGGTACTGGTCACGCATGTCCCGGGGTTCGACGGCACCGCTGAGCTCCAGCAGGCGGTCGGCCAGCGTCGATTTGCCGTGGTCGATGTGCGCGATGACAGAGACGTTGCGGATGCGCGAGCGGTCCATAGGGGGCCGTCGAATGCTAGCGGCGCGTTGCACCGGCCCTCGGGTGTGACAATCCGCCGGCGCCGCCGCTAGCCTGTCCCGGCCATTTGCGGTCCCAAGGGAGCAGGTCGGTCCGTGGCGAACATCAAGAGCCAGATCAAGCGCAACCGCCAGAACCTCGTGCGCCACGAGCGCAACAAGGCCGTGCGCTCCGAGGTCAAGACCCGTGCCAAGGCGGCCGTCGCCGCCGCCGAGGCCGGCGAGGACGACGCCGACGCCAAGCTGCGTGAGGCGGTCAAGCGCATCGACATGGCGGCGGCCAAGGGCGTGATCCACAAGAACCAGGCGGCGCGCCGCAAGGCCCGCCTCCAGGCCCGGGTCAACGAAGCGTCCGCCGAACCCGCGGAAGACTGACGCGCCCCTAGCGCGCGAGGCGCGCCAGGCGGGCGACCAGGACCTCGAGCACGAGGTCCTCGGGCCACGCCTTGGCGCCCCGTAGATCGAGGTCGGCGGCGGCCAGCAACGAGATGGCGTCGACGATCCGATCGTGGCCCAGTCGTCGCGCCTGTTGCATCGCCTTGCGGGCCGGGAACGTCGAGCCCCTGAGGCCGAGAAGCTGCGCCGCATCTTTCTCGCCCCCGACCGCCGCCCCGTCGAGCTGCAGCATGCGGGCGTAGTGGCCATGCAGGGTTGCCATAACCACCAGCGGGTGGCGATCGCCACCGTCCAGCATGCGCCGCAGCTTGGCGAGCGCCGTGGCGATGTCGCCGCGATCAAGGGCGTCGGTGAGCTCCCACGGGGGGACGCCTCCGCCCTCGCCGAGGAACGGCTCGATGTCCTCGGCCCCGAGCCTGGCATGCTCGCCGAACGCCCCTACGAGCGTGCCGATCAGCCCGACCAGGCGCTGGGGATCGTCGCCCAGCCAGCCCACCAGCCGCTCCGTCCCCGCCCTGTCGACCTGTAGTCCAGCGTCGCGTAGCTGCTCGTCGACCCATGCCGCGATCTTGCGGCCCGGGCTGGTGTCGACCTGCTCGCCGCCGTACGCCTTCACCGCGTCGGTGAGCGAGCGGGGGACGCGGCCCTGCGCCCACACCAGCACCAGCGACGTCGTCGGCAGCGGATCCTCGAGGTAGGCGACCAGGGGTGCCACCTGCTCGGCCCGGGTGAAGATCTCGAGGTCGCGCCCCACGACCACCCGGCGGTCGGTCAGGAACGGCGGGGTCTGGGCCGCTTGGACCAACGGGGCGATGGTGGGTTCGGATCCGTCGGTGGGCTGGAACCGGTCACGGCCGATCTCCTCCACGGCCAGGCCGGCGTCGACGTCGCCGAGGAGGCGGTGGATCAGCTCGCGGGCGGCGTCCCGCAGGATCACATCGTCGTCGCCCCGGACCAGGTACACCGGCGCGTCCGCGCGGACGGCCGTCACCGCCGATCCACCCGCCCTCGCTGCGCCCTCAGCAGCGCCGCGACGGTCTCGACCACCCGACGGGTACGCCGAACGTCGTTGGTGCAGAGCAGCCGGCACCCCAGGGGGACGGCGACGGACTCGACCGCCAGCGCTTCCTCCGGTGTCGGCATCGCCGAGGTGTCGATCGCCAGCGGCACGGGACGATCCCCGACCACGGACCGGGCGCGATCGATGTCACCGATGTCGTCGATCAGCAGCGCCACGGTCGCGCCGGCGTCGGCCGCAGCACCGACGAGATCGAGCGGCACCAAGACCAGGGCGGCCCCCGTCTGCGCGACGGCCTCCGCCGCCTCGAGCGAGGACACCTTGGCCGCGATGGGCACTCCGCCGACGCGCGTGGCATGACCGATCAGCCGCGGTGGAAGCGACGTGACCGCGACGTCGGCACCCACCTGACTGGCGGCCCGGACCGCCGCGAGCACCTCGCTCTCCCGTCCGAACCTGGGCGCAGCGACCACCGCCGCCACCAGGGCCCGCCACCGCAGGTCGAACGTCGTGTCACCCAGCGTCAGCGCCAGCTCGACCTGTGGCACCGGCGGCAGAGCGGACTCCATCACGTGGGGAAGCTATCGGCCGGACCGAGGGGGCGTCCCCGCCGATTCCGTGAGCGAGATGTTGACGTCGAGTCGATCTGGCGAGTTGCCGGTCACGGTCAGTCGGAGCCCGCCGAGGTCGATCACGGTGCCAGTGGTGGGGGCGGCAACGGAGTCGGCGCCACCGATGGGTCGCGGCGTCGCACCCGAGCGGTCGGGGCCGAGAACGACGATGCCCGGCCAACGCCTCCGCAGCGTGGCTGCGACCTCGGCCGCACCCTGAGCCGCCGTCCGGAGCACCACGACGTCGAGGCGCGCCACGCCCCAGTGCCGCAACCCGGACAGGACCACCTCCTCGCGGGCGCGTCCGTCGACCACCAACGCCGCCGCTCCCCCGCCCTGCCACAGCTGCGCGCCGCGGCCGAGCGCCTCGCCGTCGATCAGACCCGGTCCGCGGCCCGTGGCCGCGGCATGCACGAGCACGGTCACCGCCAGCAGTGCTGTGGCCCCGCGCGCGGCGCGAACGCACCATTGCCACCGGGAACGGGGTGCCGTGCCCTGTTCCACGTCCCATGGGTCCGGTCGCACCCAGGCCCGGGCCGCGATCGCCGCCAGCGTTGCGAGGGCCAGGCACGCCACATGGCCGGCCTGGAGTTGCCCCAGGGGCCACCCGGCGGCGACCGTGGCCACCCCATCGATCCAGGCCAGCAGGGCCCGGGTAGGCAGGTGCACGACCGTGGCCATCGCATCCCCGGCGAGACCCGCGACCAGGCCACCCGTGAGCCCCCAGACCATGACCGGCCCCGCCGCCGGCAGCGCCAACAGGTTGGCCGGCAGCGAGGCCACCGGCACGGCGCCGAAGCTGGCGACCAGCAGGGGCGCCACCGCCAACTGGGCTGCCAGGGTGACCGCGAGCGGAGCAACCAGCCATCGGGGGCCGGGGAGCGCGGGTTCGAGGCGCGCCGCCCCCACGACGATCCCGGCGGCGCCCGCGACCGACAGCCGGAAGCCCAGGGACGTTGCCAGCAGCGGATCGACGAGCAGGATGCCGCTGACCCCCAATGCCAGGACGCGCAGGGTCGAGGCCGGCCGACCAAGGGCGGCGCCGGTGGCGGCCACCGCCGCCATGGCCGTGGCGCGTAGCACCGACGGTTCGAAGCGCGTCAGCAGCGCGAAGCCGGCCAGCACGGCCAGCGTTACCACGAGCCGGGGACCGAACCTCAGCCGGGTCAACGCCGGCGCCACCAGCACCATGACGAACGCCACGTTCTGACCCGATACGGCAAGGATGTGCGTCAGCCCCGCGGCCCGGAAGGCGTCGGTCATGTCGGCCGGCTGGTCGCGATCGTCTCCCAGCGTCAGTCCGGCCAGCAGGCTGGCCTGGCGGTCGGACAGGACCGCTGCGCCGCGCGCCAGGGTGCGGCGCAGGCCGTTGGCGAGTCGGGTCACGCCGTCGCCGGGCCGCCAGCCCACGACGGCGTCGACCTCCAGCCGGCCCGCCAGGTGTCGGTAACGCAGGGCCGATTCCACCGGCCCTGGGGGGCCAACCTCGCCGACGACCAGGACCCGCTCGCCGGCCAGCCGGTCGTCGAGGGCGGCCGCCGGTGCCAGCCGCGCGTGGGCCCTCAGCCGGCGACCGTCGAGCCGGACGTCAACGGTGACGTCACCCCGCCCGCTGGGAACCGGATCCGCCACCAGGGTCACCTCGGCCGTGACCGGGCCGGTATCGAGCGGTGCCTCCAGCCCGGCGAGCGAACGCTGCCCCAGCGAGGTCGCCAGCAGGGCGGCGCCGACGCAGACCGCCACTGGCCGGCGCGTTGTCAGTCCGAGCGCGAGCACCACCGCGGCCAAGGCCAGCGGCACCCCCGCCACGTGGCCGTCCGCCACGGCCAGCGACCCCGCGAACGTCGCCATGGCGAGGGCGACCGCCCAGCGATCGGCCACGGAGGTCCCTCACACCGAGACGAGGTCACGTAGCTGTTCGAGCTTCGCCTCGCCGATGCCACGCACGTCGAGCAGTTGGTCGACCGACGTGAAGGGCCCGTTCTGATCGCGATGGGCGATGATCGCCGCCGCGGTGGACGGCCCCACGCCCGGCAGCGTGTCCAGCTGCTCGGCGGTGGCGGTGTTGAGGTCGACGAGGGCGCCGGGGACCGAGCCGCCGGGGCCGGCCGCAGCGCCTCCGGTGGTGGGTTCCGGGACCCCGGCACCGGCCGCCAGCGGCGGCTGCTCACCCGGTTTGGGAACGTAGACCTGCTGCCCGTCGACCAGCGGCGCCGCCAGGTTGATGCGGGGAAGATCGGCGTCGGCGAGGGCGCCCCCGGCGGCGTCGAGGGCGTCGATCACCCGGCTGCCGGGAGGCAGCCGGCGCACCCCGGGTGACACGACCGCGCCGGCCACGTGGACGACGACTTCGGTGGCCACGGCCGTGGTGGCGGTGCCCTCGCTGCGCCCGGTGCCGGCGCCGGCGTCGGACGACGGGCCGGACCCGCCGTTCCCCACAGCCGACGGCTGCGCGAAGGGCAGCCGCATCTCGGCCGGCGGGGCCGGCGGTGCCAGCAGCCGCCAGCCCACGATGCCGATGCAGACCAGCGCGACGGCGCCCACCAACAGGCGCCGGGGCGAGACGTCGAACGACTCGGCCAGACCCGCCAGCTGGTCGCGCCAGGTGCGGGCCGGCAGGGGCCGCGGTAGTTCGGGCGGGGGGACGGACATGGCAACCCTCCGGGCGCGCAGGGACGTCGAGAGGGGAAGTCCGGAACCCGCAGACTAGCCCGGCTGTTCGGCGGCTGGACCCGACCCCGGCCGGCGACGCAATGAGGGTCGGGTGGAACGCCTCGAGGCAATACGGCTCGGCGGCCGGTCCCTAATGCCTCGAGAGTCCCCCGGCGGTCCCCATTGCCTCGAGTTCCCGGCTTTCGATGGGTGCCCGACGGGCGCGCCATTCCGCCTCTATCTCGAACGGGATGCGCCGGTAGGCGGCCTTGTGCCTGTAGCCCCGCACCCGCCAACCGAAGTATGCCCCCAGGTAGCGCCGCAGGAATCCAACCACGCCGTAGCGGCGCCACTGGCGCACGTGTTCGAGCTCGTGGCGCAGCAACCGCGCGTCCCCCACACCACGCGGGCGCATGAGGATCAGCGGCCCCAACGTCGTCGCCGTCGCCCCCGGGGCCGCCGGTCCGACCAGCAACCAGTAGCCATCGTGGCGCTCGAGCCGCACGCCGCGGACCTCGACCCCGGTCGTCGCCTCGGACCCGCCATTCAGAACAGGCGGGCGGTCAGGCGCTTGCGGTAGTCGGCGGTGCGGGGATCGTCGCTGCCCAACACCTCCAGCAGATCGACGTAGCGCTGCCGGGCGTCCGCATCGGCCTTGACCTGGTTGAGCAGCGCCTCCAGCTCCGTGGTGATCTCATCGGTCGACGCCTCGTCGCCGCCGGTGCGCACCAGCGCCGCCACGCGTCGGGTCTCCGGCGTCTCCGGGATCCGCTCGAGCAGCGCCAACGCTTCGTCGATGTCGCCATCACCCCGCCGTTGGGCTAGCAGCTCGGCCAGCGCCACGATGGCACCGGTATGGTCGGGCTGGCGCTCGAGCGCCTGGCGTAGCGATTCCTCGTCGCCGGCGGCTACGAGCTTCTCGACGTCTTCCTCGGCCTGGCTCGGGAGCAGCCGGTCCACGAACTCGCGCACGGCGGGCTCGCCTTGGGCGCCGATGAAGCCGTCGACCACCTTGCCACCCGACACTGCGTACACCGCGGGGATCCCCTGCACGCGGAACGCAGCCGACACCTGTGGGTTGTCGTCGACGTTGACCTTGGCCAGCACCACCTTGCCCTCGGTCTCATCAACCACCTTCTCGATGATCGGGCCGAGCTGGTGGCAGGGCCCGCACCAGGGGGCCCACAAGTCGACCACGACCGGCGTGGTCTGCGAGCGGTCGAGGACCTCGGTCTGGAACGTGGTATCGGTGACGTCGATGGTCATCGCCAGCCAGGCTACCGAGCAGGGTGCCCGGTCCCGACCCGGTCACGCCGAGGTGCCACTACGGTGAACCAACCATGACCGTTCATCCTCGGGGGCTGCGCCCCCGCACCCCATCGTCGTCGGATCGCCATAAGGCGCTCGCGCGGTCGACCGGTCATGAGCTGCGCTGATGACCGACACGTCCGCGATCGAGACCAGCGAGGTGCCCGAGGGCATCGACGCCGACGGAGTCACCGGCTGGTTCGAGGCCCATGCGCCCGGCGTCGAGCCGCCGCTGAGGTTCGCGCTCATCGCCGGTGGTCGCTCCAACCTCACCTACCGGGTGACCGACGCCGGCGGGCAGTCGTGGGTCCTGCGCCGCCCGCCCCTCGGCCACGTGCTGGCCACCGCCCACGACATGGGACGGGAGCACCGCATCATCTCCGCCCTGGCGCCCACCGATGTTCCCGTGGCGCCGGTCATCGGGCTGTGCACCGACGAGGACGTCAACGGCGCGCCGTTCTACGTCATGGGCTTCGTGGAAGGCCTGGTCGTCCGCGACCGCGCTGCGGCCGAGCAGCTGGGCAGCGAACAGCGCCGGCACGCCGCTCGCCAGCTCGCCGAGGTGCTGGCGAGCATCCACGCCGTCGACCCCGACGCGGTCGGCCTGGGCGAGCTGGGGCGCCGCGAGGGATACATCGAGCGCCAGCTGCGTCGCTGGTACGGCCAGTGGCAGAACTCGAAGACCCGGGAGCTGGGTGTCGTCGACGAGGTGCACGATGCACTCGCTGCTCGAGTCCCCGAGCAGGGCGCGGCCACGATCGTCCACGGCGACTACCGGCTCGACAACTGCCTGCTCGAGCCGGACGGCAACATCGCCGCCGTGCTCGACTGGGAGCTCTGCACGCTCGGCGATCCGCTGGCCGACGTCGGCCTGCTGCTCGTGTACTGGACCGAGCCCGGCGACGCGCACCCCGCGCTGCTGGATGCGCCCACGCTGGCCGATGGCTTCGTCACGCGAGCCGAGCTGATGGACATGTACGCGGCCGCCTCGGGCCGCGATGTGAGCCACGTCGACTACTACGTGGCCTTCGGCTACTGGAAGCTCGCCTGCATCCTCGAGGGCGTCTTCGCCCGCTACCGGGGCGGGGCGATGGGCGCTGCCTCGGGCTTCGAGGGCTTCGCCCACCAGGTCGAACTGCTGGCCGAGGCCGCCCGCACCGCCCTCGGACGGCTGGGCTAGGCGAGGGCCGGCGCCGTGACGCTGTACGAGCTGATCGAGCAACCGGATCTCGACGATCCGGTGCTGGTGCTGGCGGTCGAGGGCTGGATCGACGCCGGCCTGGCCGCCGCCACCGCCGCCGAGGTGCTGTCCGACCAGCTGGACACGATCACGATCGCCCGGTTCTCCACCGACGACCTGCTCGACTACCGGGCCCGCCGTCCCATCGCCCACCTCGAGAACGGGGTGCTGCGCGGGCTCACCTGGCCCTCCCTCGAGCTGCGGGCGGCCACCGACCTCGAGGGCAAGGAGCTCCTGTTGCTGGTGGGGGCCGAGCCCGACCGGCTGTGGCAGCAGTTCACCGACGAGGTCGTGGGCCTGGCGCTCGACTTCGGCGCCCGCATGTGCGTCGGGCTGGGTGCCTATCCCTTCGCCGCCCCCCACACCCGCTCGCCCCGGGTCGCGTGCACCGCCTCGACCCCGAGCCTGGCCGACGGTGGATTCCTGCGGGCCTCGCTCGACTTCCCGGGCGGCGTCCAGGCCGCGGTCGAGCAGGGCTGCCACGACCGGGGAATCGGGTCGGTGGGGCTGTGGGCACAGATCCCCCACTACCTACCGCCCGCCATGCCCTTCCCCGCCGCCAGCGTGGCGCTCATCGAGGCGTTGGCCCGGATCGGGGAGCTGTCGCTGCCGTTCGGTGACCTGCCGGGCCGAGCCGAAGCCACCCGGAACCGGCTGGACGAGCTCATCGCCCAGAACCCCGAGCATGTGGCCATGCTCCGCCAGCTCGAAACGGCCTACGAGGAGGCCGAGGCGCCGCAGTCGTTCGCCCTCGAGGACCTGCCGACCGGCGACGAGCTGGTGGCCGAGCTCGAGCAGTTCCTGCGAGATCAACGCGGCGACTCTTGAGGGGGAGGCGCCGGCGCGCCGCGATTACGGTCACCGGCCATGAAGGTCGACGGAGCGCTCTGGGGCGGACTCGAGAAGGCCGGCGAGGCGGCGGCGCAGCAGGAGGCCCGCGGCTACGACGGCATCTGGGTGCCGGAGACCAGCCACGACCCGTTCCTGCCCCTGATGCTGGCGGCCGAGCACACCGACCGCCTCGACCTGGGGACGGGCATCGTGGTGGCCTTCGCCCGCAGCCCCATGACGCTGGCCCAGGTGGCGTGGGACCTGCAGGCGGCGTCGCAGGGCCGGTTCATCCTGGGACTCGGCAGCCAGATCAAGGCGCACATCACCCGGCGCTTCTCGATGCCGTGGTCGAGCCCGGCGGCCCGCATGCGGGAGATGATCCTCGCCATCCGGGCCATCTGGGAGTCCTGGAACAAGGGCACCAAGCTCGACTTCCGCGGCGACTTCTACAGCCACACGCTGATGACGCCGTTCTTCAACCCGGGCCCCAACCCCCACGGCGACGCCCGCATCTTCCTTGCCGGCGTGGGCGAGATGATGACCCAGGTGGCGGGCGAGGTGGCCGACGGCTTCCTGTGTCACGCCTTCACCACCCGTCAGTACCTCGACGACGTCACCCTCCCCAACCTGGCCAAGGGTCGGGCGAAGGCTGGCAAGGCCATGGACGGCTTCCAGCTGGCGGGGCCCATGTTCGTGGTCACCGGGCGGGACGAGCCCGAGATGGCGGAGGCGGCCAAGGGCGTCAAGGGCCAGATCGCCTTCTACGGCTCGACACCCGCTTACCGCCCGGTGCTGGAGCTTCACGGCTGGGGTGACCTCCAGGACGAGCTCAACCGGCTGTCGAAGGAGGGCCGCTGGGCCGAGATGGGCGACCTGATCGACGACGACATGCTGGCGACGTTCGCGGTGGTCGCGCCCGTGGACCGGGTGCCCGGCGCGCTCAAGGATCGGTGGGGCGACGTCCTCCACCGCCTCAGCTTCTATGCCCCGTACGACACGGACCGTGCCCGGTGGGACGAGGTGATCGCCGACCTCAAGTCCGCCTGACACCGAACCGGCAGCCGAAAGCGCCGAAGACCGGCCGAAACGAACGCCGGTTGGCGGGGCTGGACCCGTGCCGTCAGACGGGCGCGTCGACCAGGTCGAGGCGGCCGTCCCGGTAGTACCGCTTGCACAACGAGCGCTGGAGCTTGCCGGAGCTGGTCTTGGGCAAGGTGCCAGGGGCGACGAGGACGATGTCCTTGGCCGGCACACCCACGGCGTCCCGCACGCGTTCCGCCACCAGCCGCCGCACGGCCGCCAGGTCGTCGTCGACCGCCCGGGACTCGGCCACCACCACGAGCGACTCGCGGCCCCGATCGCCCTCGACGCCGAACGCGATGACGTTGCCCGCCCGTACGCCCTCGAGCCGGCCCACCGCCCGCTCGACGTCCTCGGGGAACAGGTTGCGGCCGCCGACGATGATCACGTCCTTGATGCGCCCGCACACGACCAGCTGCCCGTCGAGCAGATAGGAGAGGTCGCCGGTGCGCAGCCAGCCGTCGCGGAACAGCTCGGCGTTGGCGTCCGGGCGCCGGTAGTAGCCCGGGGTGATCGACGTGCCCCGGATCTCCAGCTCACCCACCTCCCGCTCGCGCAGCGGTACCCCGGTGTCGGGATCGACGACGCGGATCTCGAGGCCCGGCACCGGGCGCCCGAGGAGCGGCAAGCGGCGGCTCCCCTCGACGCCGGGATCGGTCGGCGCCGCGTAACGCTCCGTCTCCAGGACGCGGCGATCGACGCAATCCGTCACCATGCCCGACAGCGGTGCCGGGAACGTGCCACCGATGGCCACCTCGGCCATACCGAACGCGGGGAACACGGCCTCCGGGCGCAACCCGTGCCGGCGGCCGGCGGCCACGAACGCCTCGACCTGGTCGGGATCGATCGGCTCGGCGCCGTTGAGCGCCACCCGCAGCCGAGACAGGTCGAGCGGCTCGCGGCGGTCGAGCGCCCGCGTGGCCAGCACCCACGAGAAGTTGGGCCCGGCGGTGGCGGTGCCGCCATAAGTCGATACCCACTCCATCCAGCGGGCGGGCTTGGCGGTGAAGTCCTGCGGCGCGCCGAGCACCAGCCGCGCGCCGGTCGACATCGGCAGTGTCAGCAGCCCCACCAGCCCCATGTCGTGGTACAGGGGCAGCCACGACACGAGCACGTCCTCGTCTGGATCGAGCCCGGCCGCCTCGGCCACGGCGTCGAGGTTGGCGCACAGCACGCGGTCCGGGAGCATGACGCCCTTGGGATCGGACGTGGATCCGCTGGTGAACTGCAGGATCGCCAGCCGGTCGGGATCATCGGGCGGTCGAACCCAACGTGCTGCATCACCGGCGGCGAGGTCGTCGAAGCCGACCATCGGTGGGTCGCCGGGCTCGGGGGACACGAAGGAGGCCAGCTCGGGATCGACGACCACCAGCCTGGCGTCGGCGTGACGGATGCGCCGGCGGGTCTGGGCGACGAACTCCTCGATCGAGGACAACCGCATCGGGAGTGGCAGCACCACGATGGTGGCGCCCGCCAGCCAGGTGCCCTGGATGGCGGTGACCAGCGGCCGCGTGGTGGGCGACAGGAGGGCGACATGGTCGCCCGGGCGAACCCCGTGCGCCTGGAGAGCCGCCGCGTAGCCCTTGGCCTGCTCATGGAGCTCGCGCCATGACACGGCGTCCTCGGCGCCGCCGACAACGAACGTGACGCCCGTAGCGCGCGCGGCGGCGCGCTCGATGCGTTGCAGCAAGCAAGGCATTGCCGATCCGACTCCCCCGTTCGGGACGGGGTTACACAGGCAATCCGAGCTCCGTCACGCGCAGGGTTTTCCGCTTCGGACGATCGGCAGCGTGGCCGATACCCTTCGCGTTCATGGCCGAGCCGCAGCCGTCGTCCGACCAGCCTCCGCATCGCTACACGGCCGCGCTCGCAGGACGCATCGAGACCACGTGGCAGGACCGCTGGGAGCGGGAGGGCGCGTTCCACGCCCCCAACCCCGTCGGCGATCTGAGCGAGGGCTTCGACAAGGTGGCCGACCTGCCCAAGCGGTACGTGCTGGACATGTTCCCCTACCCCAGCGGTGCCGGCCTGCATGTAGGCCACCCTCTGGGTTACATCGGTACCGACGTCTACGCGCGGTACCTGCGAATGACGGGCCACAACGTCGTCCACACCATGGGGTACGACGCCTTCGGACTGCCGGCCGAGCAGTACGCGGTCCAGACGGGTCAGCACCCGCGCACGACGACAGAGGCCAACATCGTCACCATGCGTCGCCAACTGCGGCGCCTGGGCCTGGGCCACGACTCGCGGCGATCGATCGCGACCATCGACGAGGGCTACTACCGGTGGACGCAGTGGATCTTCCTGCAGATCTTCAACTCCTGGTACGACACCGACAGCGACCGGGCCCGGCCGATCGACGACCTGATCGCCGAGCTGGAGGCCGGCACCCGTCAGCCCGGCGAGGGCACGAACCCGACGGGCAAGCCGTGGGCCGAGCTGACGGCCACGGAGCGGCGCGTGGTGGTCGACCACCACCGCCTGGCGTACGTGAACGAGGCGCCGGTGAACTGGTGCCCCGCGTTGGGGACGGTGCTGTCCAACGAGGAGGTCACCTCCGAGGGCCGGAGCGAGCGCGGCAACTTCCCCGTCTTCCGGCGGCCACTGCGGCAGTGGATGCTGCGCATCACCTCCTACGCCGAGCGGCTGCTGCGCGACCTGGACAAGCTGGACTGGCCCGAGCCCATCAAGCTGATGCAGCGCAACTGGATCGGGCGGTCGGAGGGGGCGAGCATCACCTTCCCGACCGCGGCTGGTCCCGGCATCGAGGTGTTCACCACCCGTCACGACACGCTGTTCGGGGCCACGTACATGGTGCTGGCCCCAGAGCATCCACTGGTCGACGAGCTGACGGCGGCCGCATGGCCCGAGGGGACCCCCGACCGGTGGACCGGCGGCCACGCCACCCCGGCCGACGCGGTCACCGCCTACCGCCAGCAGGCGGGAAAGCGGTCGGAGGTCGAACGGCAGATCGAGTCGCGGGACAAGACCGGCGTGTTCGTCGGCGGCCATGCCGTCAACCCCGCCACGGGCGGCGAGATCCCCGTGTTCATCGCCGATTACGTGCTCATGGGCTATGGCACCGGAGCGATCATGGCGGTGCCCGGTCAGGATGACCGCGACTGGGCCTTCGCCGAGGCCTTCGGCCTGCCGATCGTGCGCACGGTCCAACCCCCCGCAGGCTGGCCCGACAAGCCCTACCTGGGTGAAGGCCCGGCCATCAACAGCGCCAACGAGGCGGTGGACCTGAACGGCCTGGGGATCGCCGAGGCGAAGCACCGGATCATCGAGTGGCTGGAGCGCACCGGGGTGGGCACCGGCACCGTCACCTACAAGCTGCGGGACTGGCTGTTCAGCCGGCAGCGGTTCTGGGGCGAGCCGTTCCCCATCGTCTACGACCCCGACGACGGGCTGCCCCGAGCGCTGCCGGAGTCGATGCTGCCGGTGGTGCTGCCGGACGTCGACGACTACTCGCCCAAGACGTTCGCCGAGGACGACGAGACGTCCGAGCCCGAGGCGCCCCTGTCGCGGGCGACCGAGTGGGTCAACGTGACGCTCGACCTGGGCGAGGGCCCCAAGACGTATCGCCGCGACACCAACACGATGCCCAACTGGGCCGGATCGTGCTGGTACGAGCTGCGCTATCTCGACCCCCACAACGACAAGGCGCCGGTCGACCCCGAGATCGAGCGCTACTGGATGGGCCCGAAATGGGAGGGCGACTGCGGCGGCGTCGACCTCTACGTCGGCGGCGCCGAGCACGCCGTCCTGCACCTGCTCTACTCGCGGTTCTGGCACAAGGTGCTCTGCGACCTGGGCCACGTGTCGTCGTTCGAGCCGTACCGCCGCCTGTACAACCAGGGCCTGATCCAGGCCTACGAGTACACCGACCGGCGCGGCTTCTACGTGGACGCCCACGAGGTCACCGAACACGACCACGCGTACTGGCACGGTGGCGAGCAGGTGAACCGCCAACTGGGCCGCATGGGCAAGAGCCGCAAGAACGCGGTGGCGCCCGACGAGATGTACGAGAGCTACGGCGCGGACACCATGCGGCTGTACGAGATGTTCTCGGGACCGCTCGACCAGAGCCGGCCCTGGGAGACCAAGGCCGTGGTCGGCGTGTACCGGCTGCTGCAGCGCATCTGGCGCAACGTCGTCGATGAAGAGACAGGCGAAACCACGGTCGTCGACGATGAGCTCGACGACGCCACCCAGCGCGTCCTCCACCGGACGATCGCGGCCGTGCGCGACGGCATGGAGAGGCTGCGCTTCAACGTCTCGGTCGCCAAGATCACCGAGCTCAACAACCACCTGACGGCGAGGTACCCGCGCGGCGGCGTGCCCCGGGCCGTGGCCGAGCCGCTGGTGCTGCTGCTGGCGCCGCTGGCGCCGCACATCGCCGAGGAGCTGTGGTCGCGGCTCGGTCACCCCGACTCGCTGGTCACCGAGCCCTTCCCCGAGGCCGACCCGGAGTGGCTGATCGAGGAAACGGTCGAGATCCCGGTGCAGATCAACGGCAAGGTGCGGGCCCGGATCCGGGTACCGGCCGACGCCGACGAAGCCGCGCTGGAGGCCACGGCTCGCGCCGACCCCCAGGTCGAGGCGCTGCTGGCGGCCAACGGCACGGTCCGCGAGGTCGTCGCCGTCCCCGGCCGGGTCATCAACTTCGTGGTGGACTGACCCGGGTCCCGGCGTGTGACAGGCACGCCGACCCGACGGTAGGCTCACTCCTCCGCAACGGGGCCGTAGCTCAGTTGGTAGAGCGTGTCCATGGCATGGACGAGGTCGCGCGTTCGAATCGCGTCGGCTCCACCCTCCCCGAGCCGACCGCCGAATGGCGGCGGCTCGGTTGCGCGCCGGGGCGTCCTACCGCCGCTGCGCCGCCGCGGCGAGCGCCCACTCGACGCGGGGGACATCGCCCCAGAGGCGTTCGAGCTCGTAGTAGTGGCGGGTCTCGTCGAGGAACACGTGCACGACGACGTCGCCGTAATCCATGAGGACCCAGTGGCGGTCGTCGAGGCCCTCCACCCGCAGCGGCCTCGGATGGCCCGCCGCCGCGACCACCCGCTCGACCTCGTCGACGATCGCCTTGACCAGGCGGTCGTTCGGGGCGGAGGCGATCACGAACTCGTCGGCCACCACGAGCACGTCGCCGACCTCGAGGATCACGACGTCACGCGCCCCCTTCGAGTCAGCGGCGCGGGCCGCCACGGCGGCCAGGTCCCGGGCTTGCACACGTTCGTTGGTCAGGTCGTTCGCTGTCCTACCTCCCGATCAGATCCCGGGCGTCGGCGCCGAGGATCACGGTCACATCGATCTCGTCGTCATCGGTGGCCCCGCCCGACGCGGTCGGGTCCCGCTCGACCTGTGCGCCACCCAACCCTGCCGCCAACCACACCGCCTTGGCGCGGCCGTCAGCCCGTCCGTAGAGCATCAGGGTCTCAGTCTCGTCGAAGGTCGGGGCGTTGCCGGCGATGGTTATCTCGGCGCCGGCTCTGACCAACCGGCTGGCGGCGGCCCCCGTGAGGTCAGGGTCCGCTGTGCCGTTGAGCAGGCGGACCCGGACCCGCCGGTCAGCGCTGGGCGTCACTGGATAGGGGACCGCCCGCGCCACCAGCTCCACCAGGCGTTCGTCGTGCGGGACGAAGGCCTCGGAGACCCCGTCGTCGCCATCGGTGGACTCCCCCGGAAGGGGGACGATCGAGGGCGAGCCGTCGGCCAGGCTCCGGACGAACCGCCCGATGCCCACGTCGACCTCGCCGGGCAACGCGTCGACACCGGCGTCTCGCACCAGCGGCAGCCACGCGGTCCAGAAGTCCGCCTGGCGGTCGATGCGCTCGGCCTCCGGCTCGCTCGCGACGCGGCTGCGGAGGAACGGCCCCACGTCCTCGGCCGCCAGCGCGACCTCTCCTGCCCGCCACGTGCCCACGGCCTTGGTGAGCTGGAGCTCGACGGGTGCCACCGGTCCCACCAGCGATGCCCAGCGGGCGTCATCGACCTCGAGGTGCTCCGGGATGGCGACGGCCAACCGGTCGGCGACCGCGGCCACCACGCCGGCGGCTCCGCCCTGGCGGTAGACGTCCGCCATCGTCGGCGGCTCGCCCGACTCTTCCGCAGTGTCGGTTGCGGTGTCGACAGGCCGGTCGGCCCTGGTCAGCGTGGAGGCCGGGACCAGGATCACAGCACCACCGTCGTCACTCGACTCGATTGCCAGGACCGCCACGCCGGCCAGCTCGCCGTCGGCGCCCTGCTGCACCACCGCCATCGTCGGGGTGGGGACGACGTAGGCCTGGTAGCCGGGGTCGTCGGGTCCGGCGGTGGGCTCCACATAGCGCCCGGCGGTGCTGTTCCGCACGACGTTGACGCCGACGACTGTCAACGCCACTCCGCCACCGAAGAGTGCCGCCATCCCGGCCAGCACCAGCCGGCGGCGCCTGCGCAGCCCCTCAGGGGGACGACCCCGGCTCGGTGGGGTTGTCTCGACCAACGGGGTTGCGGTCGAGTCGGGCGCCGCCGGGGCGGCTGGCGTCGTACCCACCGCGCCCGGTGCCGCACGGGACGCGAGCGGCCGCCCGCGACGCCGCGCCACGGCGCGGGCGCGGCGGCTGGCGGGCCACGGGGGCCGGCGACGGGCGACGGGCGCCATGACGTCGTCGCCGTCGTTGCCGGCACCCGCAACCGACAACCCATCCGAGTTCGGGTCGAGGTCGGACGCGGCGCGCGCGATGTGCCGCGGCAGACGGTCCTCGTTGTCGACCACACCGGTCACGGAGAAACCTCGACTCGGCCGAAGGCCGAGGCCGCTGCCCGGCTCCCGAGTAGCCGGCTCATCTGGCGACAGGCTCCCGGTAGAGCCCCCGGCGCTCGATGGTGTCTATGACGGCGGGTGACAGCAGGTAGTCCAGCGGCCGGCCGTCGATCACCCGGGCCCGCAGGTCGGTGCTGGACACCTCTAGCCTGGGCACCTCGACCCGGACCCACGACCAGCCGAGCGGGCGCGAGCCCTCGCCACTTCCCGGCCGCTCGACCACCACGATCGTGGACAGCGCCCGCACCTCGTCGGCACGCTCCCAGCCCGGCAGGCCCACGGCGGCGTCGCTCCCGAGGATGACGTACAGATCGAGGGTCGGGTCACGGCCAAGCAGCTCGGACAAGGTATCGGCGGTGTAGGACATGCCGCGACGGTCGAGCTCGATGCGGCTGGCCTCGAGCCCGTCGACGTCACCGACGGCGGCCTCGACCATGGCCAACCGGTCCTCGGCCGAGGAGACGTCGCGGGTGCCGACCTTCTGCCAAGGTTGCCCGGCGACGACCAGCAGCACCCGGTCGAGCGCCAGTTCGTGGCGGACGTTGACGGCCGTCACCAGATGCCCTACATGCGGTGGGTCGAACGTCCCTCCGAAGATGCCCAGCCGCTCACCGGTCCTAGGTCCGGCGGTCATGCCTGCGGTCAACGCTCGTGATCCTCCAGATCCGGACGCGGACTCCTCACTACTCCGTCGCGCACGTTCCTGTGCTTCCCGCTCTTGGCGCCTACGGCGCCGGGCCGCTCGGGCCTCGGCGTGTGCCCCCCGCTCCCACGGCCGCTCGGGCCGGGCTGCGCCGTCGGCGCAGCCTCAAGTCCCAACCGGACCTTCTCGGCCAGCGCACCGAGGCCGGAGGAGACGTCGACCGGCCACACCGGACCGTCGGCGCGCTCGAGGACGCGAAGCTGCGGCGGCAGGCCGGCCAATGCCCTCAAGCAGCGCTCGCGGGTGACCGCCAGGGGCTCCGGAGGTTCGATCCGCCCACCCTCGGCCATGGCGCGCACCAGCAGCGGCCGCCCCCCGGCCACGTGCTCGTCGTGCAGGCCCAGAACGTCACGCTCGGGGAAACGCCAGACCTGCTTGCGGCCCGGCAGGGTGACCTTGCCCTCGGCAAGCTTCATCCTGGGCCCCAGGGCGTCGTCCACCAACTTGTAGACGGCACCCAGCGAGGGCGCGTCACCGCTGGTCCCGAGCTGCGTGCCGACGCCGAAGGAGTTGATGGGCGCGCCGGCGGCCAGCAGGCCGGCGATGCGGTGCTCGTCGAGGTCACCGGACGCGAGGATCCCGATGTCGGGGAGCGCGGCATCGTCGAGCACGGCGCGCACCTCGACCGCCAGCAGACCCAGGTCGCCCGAATCGAGTCGCACCGCGGCGACGCGGATGCCCTCTCCGGCAAGTTCCTGGGCGACCTCGGCGGCGTGGCGGGCACCCTCGACGGTGTCGTACGTGTCGATCAGCAGGACGGCGTGCTGCGGGAAGCTGCGGGCGTAGGCGCGGAACGCGTCCCGCTCGTCCTCGAACGACATGACGAACGAGTGCGCCATCGTCCCCGACAGCGGGATGCCCCAGCGCTGCCCGGCGGCCACCAGCGACGTCCCGGCCGCTCCGCAGATCCACGCGCCGCGGGCGGCGGCCATCGCCGCGTCGACGCCGTGGTCGCGCCGGGCGGAGAAGTCCACGAAGTCGCGGCCCCCGCAGGCGATGGCGACCCGCGCCGCTTTGGACGCCAGCATGGTGCGGCTGGCGATGGCATTGAGCAGGAACGTCTCCACCACCTGTGCCTCGATCAACGGCGCCGTGACCCGCACGATCGGCTCACCGGCGAAGACCAGGTCACCCTCCGGCACCGCCCACACCTCGCCCGTGAACTGGAGGCCGGCGAGCTGGTCGATGAAGCGAGCCGGGAACAGCTCGAGGCCGGCCAGGTAATCGACCTCGTGAGGGGCGAAGGACAGGGTCTCCAGGCCGGCGAGCGCGTCGTCGAGGCCGGCGGCCACCAGGAAGCGTCGCTCGGCCGGCAGTCTGCGCACGAACAGCTCGAACGTGGCCTCGTGCTCGATGCCCTCGGCCTGGTACACGGCCGCCATCGTCAATTCGTAGAGGTCGGTGACCAGCGAGGCGGGAACGGGGGGCCGCGCCCGCTCCGACCGGAGGTCGGTCATGCAAGCGTGACCCCCGCCGCGCTCATCTCGTCGATGGCCCGTTGCCCATCGCCCGGCTCCATCTCCACGGGTCGGACGCCATCGACCACCAGTGTGGTGTCGTATCCCAAGGTGACGGCGTCGAGCGCCGTCGCCCGGACGCAGTAGTCGGTTGCCAGGCCGAGCACGACGACCCGTTCGACACCGCGCTGCCGGAGCAGGTCGTCGAGCGCTGTGCGCTCGGTATCCCCGGTGACGGGATCGGCCACCGTGAAGCCCGAGTAGCCATCCTCACCGCCAACGCCGACCCGGATCCGCTCACCGTTGACGACCGTCAGTCTCGGGTGCAGCTCGGCTCCCCACGTGCCGTGGACGCAGTGGACGGGCCAGATGCCGCCGTCCTTGGCGAAGTGGGGCGTGACGGGCGGATGCCAGTCCTGGGTGTACACGACCATCGCCCCCGCCGACCGAGCCGCCTCGATCTCGGTGTTGGTCACATCGATCACGGACTCGGCGTCACGCACGTAGAGGCTGCCATCAGGGTCCGCAAAGTCGTTCTGGACATCGACGACGAGCAGGGCCGTCGACGCGTCATAGCGTGCAGTCGTTGCTTCCCGCTCTTGGCCTCCGGCCGGGCCGCTCGGGCTGTCGACGCGTTCTCTCCCGCTCCCACGGCCGCTCGGGCCGGGCTCGCTCTCTCGCCCTCCGGGACGCTCGTTCACGCCTCAAAGGTACCCATCGCGACCCCAGGTCAGGAGGCCGACATCGACTATTCCCCCTCGTAGGTCCAGTCGGGTCGCTTGCGGGCCTGGCGCTCGTCGATCGTCGCCTGGCCGTCGTGCACGTCCACGAGCTTCGGCACCTGGAGCCCGCGGGCCGGCAGCGGCCGGCCGTCGAGCGCCGCCGCCACCTCGTCCGGAAACGCCTGCAGGATGCTCGCCACCACTCGCTGCTCCTGCACCGGCAGGTAGCAGCGGTTGCCGTCGGTGCAGGACAGCAGGCGCACGGCGATGGTGTCGAGATCGTCGGGCGTGGCACCCCCGGCGGCCAGCAGGTCGAGCCGCTCGGTCACGGCGCCGCACCCGAGCTTGCAGGCGGGGCACTGTCCGCAGGACTCGACGTACAGGAAGTGCGACACCAACTGCGCCGCCTCGACCATCGACGCGGTGTCGTCGAGCACGAGGAACCCGGCGGCGCCCAGCCCGGACCCGACCGCGGCCATGCCCTCGTAGCTGCACGGGGTGTCGAGTTGGTCGCCGGTCAGCACCGGATTCGCCACGCCGGACAGGACGGCCTTGATCTGGCGTCCGGGCCGCACGCCGCCGCCGACACGCTCGATGACCTGGCCCAGCGGAGTTCCCATCTCGACCTCGCCCACGCCCGGTCGCACGACGTCCCCCACCACCGTGGCGACGATGCACCCAGGCGACTCGGCCGTACCCAGCGAGCGGTGCCACTCGGGCCCCCGGGCCAGGACCTGGGTAGCTGTGGCCAGCGTCTCGACGTTGTTGACGACGGTCGGGTTGGACGCCGGCATGGTGTCGACCACACCGGCCGGTGAGGCGCTCCAGCCGGTGGTGGGCACGGTGGCGAACAGCCCGTGGATGTAGGGCGGCACGTTGCGCGGCAGGGGCGCCTCGCCCTCGATCACCTGCAGCAGCCCGGTCTCCTCGCCGTACAGGTAGGCGTCAGGTCCGAGAACCACCTGGATGGCGACGTCGCCAATGGCGCCCGACGCGCTCAGCTCTTCCACGGCGACGGCGAGGCGCTCGATCTCGGGCTCGAACCGCTCCTTGACGCCGATGAACGCCCTGTCGGCCCCCACCGCGAAGGCGGCGATGGCCACCCCCTCGACGACCGAATATGAATTGGCACGAATGATCGCTCTATCCTTGAATGTCGAGGGTTCTCCCTCGGCCCCGTTGCACACCACGAAGGTGCGGTTTTCGTCTCCCCCGTTGCCAACGCCGTCCGCGGCGTCACGCACCGACTGCCACTTGCGTCCCGTCGGGAACCCGCCGCCTCCCCGCCCCCGCAACCCCGACAGGATGACCTCCTGGATCGTGCCCCCGGGACCGAGGCCGAGTGCTCGCCGAAATCCGGCGCCTCCCCCACGCTCGAAGTAATTGGTGACATCGGTCACCGGAGGATCGGACAACGACACAGCGTCCTGCATGTACCCGGCTTTCCGAGACGGAGCGGCCGGAAATCCCCTGGTTGGGGGAATCCCACCGCGGTAATGGTGGTTGAGGAGATACGAGATGAGTGATTCTGTAGGTCAGTACCTGAACGAAATCGGCCTCGTGCCGCTCCTCACCGCAGACGAGGAGCGCGAGCTGTCGCAGACGATCGAACGCGGACGCGACGCGCAGGCGCACCTCGACGCCGGTGAGCGTGGCCGTGAGCTGCGCAAGTCCGTCGCCGCCGCAGCCGCCGCCAAGGACCGCTTCATCCGGGCGAACCTGCGGCTCGTGGTGAGCATCGCCCGACGCTATCCCCTTCCCCCCTCGATGGAGCTGCTCGACCTGATCCAGGAGGGCAACCTCGGCCTCGAGCACGCCGTCGACAAGTTCGACTGGCGCAAGGGCTTCAAGTTCTCGACGTACGCCACCTTCTGGATCCGCCAGGCCATCGGTCGGGCGCTCGACCAGAAGGCGAGCCTGGTTCGCCTGCCCGGCGACCGTTCCGCCTCGCTGCGGGCGGCGCTGCGCCAGGCCTCCGGCGACGGTGAGGAGCTCGACGACGAGAGCGCGCGGCTCTACCGCCTGACCACACCCACGTCGCTCGATCGCCCGGTGGGCGACGACGACGGCAGCGAGCTGGTCGACCTGCTGGCGGCCGACGTGCCGACGCCCGAGCAGGTGCTGCTCGAGCGCGAGGACGAGGAAACCCTCAACGACCTGCTCGATGTGCTGGACACGCGGGCCCGGTATGCGGTGGAGCAGCGCTTCGGCCTTACCGACGGGCGCAAGCGCAGCTACCGCGAGGTCGGCGAGGAGCTCGGCGTTACCGCCGAGGCAGCCCGCCGCCTGGTCAAGCGCGCCGTGGACGCCGTGCGCGAAGAGGCCCTGGCCCGCTCCAGCGCCGCGTAACAGTTCCCGGATTCACAATCTGCCCCGACCCCCTTGCCAGCCGCCCCTGTCCCGCCCAGGGGCGGCTGGTGTCGTCCCGGCCGGGGTTGCGCGAATCGCTTTGCCGCTCGTGCCGGCCGGGCGGCACGATGGTGCACCGTGACCAGTGACCGGGCATCCGTATCCCCGACAGCACCACCGACGTGGCGCCCGGACTCCTGGCGTGAGCGGCCGGCCGCCCAGCAGCCCGTATGGCCCGATGAGTCGGCGCTCGACCACGCCCTGAAGCACCTGGCCACCGTGCCTCCCCTCGTGTTCGCGGGCGAGGCCCGGGCGCTGACGTCCCAGCTCGCCGAGGTGGCCGGGGGCAAGGCCTTCCTGCTGCAGGCGGGCGACTGCGCCGAATCGTTCGAAGCGTTCTCGGCCGATGCCATCCGCGACAAGCTCAAGGTGATCCTGCAGATGGCCGTGGTGCTCACCTATTCGACCGGGGTCCCGGTCATCAAGGTGGGACGCATCGCCGGCCAGTTCGCCAAACCCCGCTCGGCGCCGTTCGAGGCGGTGGGAGACCGGGAGCTGCCGGCGTTCCGCGGCCACATGGTCAACGACAGCGCCCCCAACGAGGCCGCGCGCACGCCCGATCCCGACCGGCTCGTGCAGGCCTACCACCAGTCGGCAGCCACGCTGAACCTGCTGCGCGCGTTCACCAAGGGTGGCTTCGCCGACCTGTCCCAGGTCCACCAGTGGAACCAGGAGTTCGTGGCGTCGAGCCCCGAGGGCCGGCGCTACGACCGTGTGGCCGATGACATCGACCGCGCGCTGCGGTTCATGGCGGCGTGTGGCATCGACACGGCGAGCCAGCCGAGTCTCCACGAGGTCGACTTCTTCACCAGCCACGAGGCGCTCATCCTCGGCTACGAGGAGGCGCTGACCCGGCGGGATTCGCTCACAGGCGACTGGTACGACTGCTCGGCGCACATGCTGTGGATCGGCGAACGCACACGCCAGCCCGGCGGTGCCCATGTCGAGTTCCTGCGGGGGGCGGGCAACCCCGTCGGGTGCAAGCTCGGCCCGACCGCAACCGTCGACGAGGTGCTGGCGCTGTGCGAGGCGCTGAACCCCGAACGCGTCCCCGGCCGCATGAGCCTGATCGCCAGGATGGGGGCGGGTGCGGTGGACCACCGGCTGCCGCCCCTGCTGGCCGCGGTGCGCGACGCCGGGCACCCGGTCGTGTGGGTCTGCGATCCCATGCACGGGAACACGTTCACGTCCGACACGGGCCGCAAGACCCGCGACTTCGACGCCGTCCTGGCGGAGATCGCGGGCTTCTTCGCCTCCCACTGGTCGGAGGGGACCTGGCCCGGCGGGGTGCACATCGAGCTGACCGGCGAGGACGTGACCGAATGCCTGGGGGGCGGCGACGCCCTGGGGCACGCCGACCTGGACGACCGCTACGAGACCATGTGTGATCCCCGGCTCAACGGGCGCCAGTCCATCGACCTGGCGTTCCGGGTGGCCGAGCTGCTCGACCGCCGCTAGCGGCGGCACGTTTCGAGACTCGGTCCGCTGGAATGTTGACAGGACCACTCGGGTTTCGATTGACTGGGTCACCGGTACCTGACCGATCTACTCATATTCCTCAGGAATTGAGCAGGAGGCCGGACGCCGCCGCCAGCCGAGATCGGAGCCCCTATGGGCCAGCGAGAGATCGATCCAGCCCAGCTCGCCGACGCCGACAAGTTCGAGGCCATCCTCGGCCAGTACCTCGCCGGTGACATCGAGGAGGATGCGTTCCGCATCTTCCGCCTCAACAACGGCATCTACGGTCAACGCCAGGGTGGGCACAACCAGATGGTCCGGGTGAAGGTCCCGTGGGGTGGGCTGCTGCCCGACCAGCTCGACCTCATGGCCGACGTCGCGGACCAGTACTCCCGGGGCTGGGGCCACATCACCACCCGCCAGAACGTGCAGGTCCACTTCGTGCAGCTCGCGCGGGTGCCCGACCTGATGCGCCTGCTCGGCAGCGTGGGGCTCACCACCCGGGAGGCGTGCGGCGACACCGTCCGCAACGTCCAGGGCTGCCACCTGGCCGGCGCCTGCCCCTACGAGGCGCTCGACATCACCCCGTGGGCCGAGGCCACGTACCGGCACTTCGTGCGCAATCCCCTCTCGCAGCGGCTGCCCCGGAAGTTCAAGATCAACTTCTCGGGGTGCGCCACCGACTGCGGCCAGGCGATGTTCAACGACATCGGTGTGATCGGCACCGCCCGCACCCTCGAGGACGGCAGCGTCGAGCGCGGTTTCCGGGTGTTCGTCGCCGGAGGCCTGGGCGCCAACCCCCACCCGGCGCTCGCCCTCGAGGACTTCACGCCACGCGAGGCGCTGATGTCCACCCTCGAGGCGATCCTGCGGGTGTTCAACAACCATGGCAACCGCGACAACAAGCTCCGCGCCCGGATGAAGTGGCTGGTCGACACCATGGGCTGGGAGGAGCTCCAGGCGCGCGTTGTGAAGGAGCGGCGACTGCTGCTCGGCTCGTCGTCGTGGCCGGGTGGCCTCCCCGACGAGGTCGAGAAGGCCGGGGACGCCGCCGCCGGCGTGGCCGCCGGCGTGGTGCCCACGCCCCTGGGCCACGGCACCCCCGTGCAGATCACCCGACGCACCAGCGGCTTCGAGAGCTGGGACGACACCAACGTGGTCCGCGGTGCGGCCAAGGGAACCGTGTCCGCCATCGCCTACGCGCGACTCGGCGACGTGACCAGCCAACAGTTCCGGGCGCTGGCCGCGATCCAGCGGGAGCTCGGGCTCGAGGTGCGGCTCACCAACCGCCAGAACGTCGCCCTCCGGGGGCTCAGCGAGGAGCAGCTCCCGGCCCTGTACGAGCGGCTCGAGGCCATTGGCATGGCCCAGCCGGGTGCAGAGCTGGTGCGCGACGTCGTCGCCTGCCCGGGCGCCGATACATGCAACCTGGCCGTGACGCAGAGCCGCGGCCTGGCCGCCGCCATCGGCGCACGGCTCGAGGAAGAGGGCCTGGCCGAGGTCGGCGGCCTGCGCGTCAACATCTCTGGCTGCACCAACAGCTGCGGCCAGCACCATACGGCCGACATCGGCTTCTTCGGCGCCGAGCGTCGCGCCCATGGCCGGTCCGCCCCCGGGTACCAGATGCTGCTGGGCGGCTATGTCGGCCAGGAGAAGATCCACTTCGGCGACAAGGCGCTGCGCCTGCCGGCCAAGGAGGCCCCCGAGGCCACGGTGCGGGTCGTGCGGCGGTTCGCCGACGAGCGCCGGGCCGGCGAGTCCTTCCGGGACTGGATGGACCGGGCGGGTGGCGCCAAGGCCATCGCCACCGAGCTCAAGGAGCTCGACGAGTTCCCGACGCCCGAGGACGGGCCCGAGTTCTACGTCGACTACGACGAGACGGGTCCCTACGAGGCCGAGGTCGGAGTCGGCGAATGCGCCGGGGTGTGACCGGACCGGGCGGGTCGAGCATGCCAAACGCGCTGGGGGTATGCACATGAGCTACCTGGTCGAACCCCCGGCGCTGCCGGTCCCCCAGCTCCACGACGAAGAGCTGGCCGAGCTCAACGCCGAGTTCGAGCGCCTGCCGGCACCCAAGATCATCCAGTGGGCCGTCGACAACTACTCGCCCCACCTCTGCCTGGCGGCGTCGATGCAGGACGCCGTCCTCATCGACCTCGCCACCCGCGTCGATCCCGGCATCGAGGTGGTGTTCATCGACACCGGCTACCACTTTCCCGAGACGCTGGACACGGTGGAGGTCGTGCGCAGGCGCTACGGCCTCAATCTGCGGATGATGACCGTGACGCCCCACGCCGAGGACCTGTGGAAGGTCGACCCCGAGAGCTGCTGCTCGGCCGTCAAGGTGGGCCAGCTCGACCGGGCGCTGGCCGGCAAGGCGGCGTGGATGAGCGGCCTGCGCCGCGACGAGGCCGCCAGCAGGGCGGACACCCCGATCGTGGCCCGCGACCTGCGGGGCCTCGTGAAGATCAATCCCCTGGCCACCTGGTCGGACCTCGACGTGCAGGGCTACATCGCCGACCATGACGTGCCGGTCAACCCGTTGTTGCACCAGGGCTACACGTCGATCGGCTGCCAGCCGTGCACACAGCCGCCTACCGATCCGGACGACCCGCGCTCGGGTCGCTGGGCCGGCCACGGCAGGACGGAGTGCGGCATCCACATGTAGTGCGTCGATCCCGCTGACGCGTCGGGATCAGAGCTCGTCGGGTGGGGCGTCGGCCACCGCGCCGCCGGGGCGCCCGGCCAGGAGGGCCACGACCACGACCAGCACGCCGCTCGACAGCAGCACGACCTGGGACGAGTCGAGGCGGCCCAGCAGCGGCCACGACACCCGGTCGAGCACGTCGCTGGCGATGCCGGCTCCCATGGCCGCCAGCGCCAGCCCACCCCTGATGACCACATGGAACACCGCGAACCCCAACAGCCGATCGCGGTCGCCCAGGTGCTGCTGGAGCAGTTCCATCGACGTCGCCAGCACCATGGCGCACAGCGCACCGAACCCGAGCGCACCCAACAGGGCGAGACCGATGGCGGGCGCCTGGCTCATGGTCGCCACCACGGCGCCCAGGAGGATGAGCAGCGTGCGGACCAGAGCGAGGTCGCGTCGGTCGAGCTGGCGCAGGATCAACAGCCCACCGGCGGCCCCTACGCCGAAACAGGCGACGAGCAGGCCGAACTCGGTATCGCTGGCGTCGAGCACATCGTTCACCCACACGATGCCGATGGAGAACAGCGCGCCCAGGCCGAAGGCGACCACCGCCGCCATCGGCGCCAACCGGCGCACGATCGGCAGGCGCAGGGCATCGCGGAAGCGGCCGCCGGTGGCGTCAGTCGCGCCGGCGGCCATGCCCAACTCAGGCAGGCGGGCGATCGCCAGGTACGACACCGCGAAGGTCAGCGCGTCGACCAGGAAGATGATCCGCGCCGCTTCCACGGTCGACGCCTCTCCCGTCAGGGCCGACACCAGCGCGAACAGGCCGGCGCCGAAGGGGATCATCCCGTACGAGGTCCCGAGAACCAGGCCGTTCGCCACGGCCAGGTCGTCCTCGTCCTCGACCAGGTCGGGGATCGAAGCGTCGCGAGCGGGGAGGAACACCATGCCGGCCAGCTCGACCACGAACGCCCAGATGTAGATCCACCACAGGTGCGTGACCCACGGCAGGATCGCCACCGCGGGCACCCGCACGGCGTCCATGGCCAGCATCGTCCGCCGCCGGCTCCAGCGCACGGTCAGCCGGGCGGCGAGCGGGCCGGCCACGATGGTGGGGGCCAGCCGCAGCACCAGCACGCCCCCGACCGCGGTGGCGGAATCGGTGATCTCGAGGACGAGGGCCATCAGTGCCACCGTCCCCATCCAGTCGCCGAGCGACGACACGGCCTGGCCAACGAGCAGGTCGCGCAGCGGACGCCGACGAGATTGGGTCCGCTCGGTGGGGGCGGTTGCTATGCCGAAGGCCATGTGCGGCTGATCGCTCATGCTTGCTCAGACCGTGTCCGCAGGTGCCGTGCGCATCACCCAGGCTACGGCGGACTCGACCGGACCGAGCGCGGCGGCGCAGAAACCGTGACCCATCCCGGGGACGAGGTCGAGCCGGCGGGGCTCGAGAGCGGCGGTGAACAGGGCCGTGGCGGCCGCAGGCGGCAGGAACCGGTCGTCGAGCCCGTGGACGACCGCGACCGGTCGGTCCACCAGGCAGATGCGCTCGATCGGCGGGTCGCCCCGACCGGGCCGCGCCGCGAGCCGCGTCTGGAAGCGGCGGGCCGCCATCGCCCGGCCGGCGCCGGTCTGGGTGATCACGACCGAGGCCGCCCCCCGCCACGTGCGCGGGATCTGCCAGCGGGCCGGCGTGGCCACGACCACGGCCCCACTGGCCCCGGCACCATCGGCAACCTCGTCGGCTGCCGCGGCCATGTGGTTGAGGACGGCCACGCCGCCCATCGACGTGCCCACGACGACCACCCGGTCGGCGTGGGCGGTGGCGGCGCTCACGGCCGCGTCGACGTCGAGGCGCTCGAGGTCGCCCAGCGTGCACAGACCCCCCGACTCGCCGTGGCCCCGGCTGTCGTAGCTCAGGACCGCGTGGCCCGCGGACACCAGGTGCCGGGCCAGCTCCTCGACCGCCGGCTGGTCCTTGCAGGCGGCGAAACCATGCACGACCACAACCGCGTCGCCGTTGGCCCACGCCGGCTCCCGCCAGCGCGCGGCCAGCCGAACGCCGTCGGCCGTCACCAGGCTGGTCGCCGCCCCCGCCATGTCACTCATCCCACCACCAGGCGAGGCCGGCGAGGCCTCGGCCCGTGTGGGCCACCATCACGGGGCTGAACGGCCCGATCAGGAACGACACCGGATCCAGTGCCTGAACACGCTTGGCCAGGATCGCGGCGGCGTCGGGGTTGAGCGCGTGCAGCACGGTCACATGGAGGCGTGCGCCCTTGCCGGCGCCGGCGGCGCACCGCTGGACGATGCGGTCGAGGGCAGCCTCGGTGCTGAACGCGGGCCGCAGCGGCCGTGCCCGGCCGTCCCGGAACTCGAACAGCGGCCGGACGCCGAGCCGGTCGCCGATCCAGCGGGCGGCGTCGGGTACCCGGCCCGAGCGCGCCAGCCGTTCCAGGTCGGCGACGCTGGCCGCCAAGCGCACCCGTCCCGCCACCCGCTCGGCGGTGGCGACGACCTCGTACTGGTCGGCACCCTCGGCGGCAGCCTGGGCCGCGGCCAACACGACGAGCGCCTGCGCCCCGGCGGCGGTGCCCGTGTCGAGCACCGCGACATCGGGTCCCCCGTCGGCGGGAGCCCGGGGGTCGTTGTCGGTCATCAGCTTGGCGGCCAGCTTGGCCGAGTCGTGGGTCGAGGACATCCCGGCCGCGAGCGTGAGGGTGACGACCGGCCCGGAGCGCAACGCGTCGGCCATGACCGTGGCGAACTCCCCCGGCGAAGGCGCCGCCGTGCTGATCGGCTCGTCGAACCGGCGCACCAGCTCGTCGAGGCTGATCTCGCCGTCGTGGTAGCGGTCGGCGCCGACCTGCAACACCAACGGGACAACCCGGATGTCGTAGTGGGCGACGAGATCGGGAGGCAGCGCCGCGGCACTGTCGGTGACGACGGTGACCTTCATGCCGTGGTGCCCTCGGCGCCCGGGTCGCGGTCGTACAGGAGCCGGTGAAGGTACACCTCGATGCCCGGCCGAGTCGGGGGGCGATTGCCCGCCAGCCGCTTGGCCAGCATCACACCGGCGACCCCGACGCCGGCGAGCAGCCCGGCCCGTCCACGCGTCCGGGCCAACACCGGTACCAGGGCAACGTCGGCGACGAAGCCGCCGAGACCGGTCTGGCGACACAGGCGGCCGGCGGCCAATCCCGATGCCAGCACCACAGTGCCCGGCCAGCCCTGGACCAGCAGCGAACCCATCGCGACCGAGATGCCGCGCCCCCCGGCACCGCCCAACCACGGGGACCAGTTGTGGCCGGCCACGGCTGCGACGGTGGCGGTGGCCGCCAGCATCGGCCGGTCCCGCCCGGCCAGCACCGGGCCGACGGCGCCCTTGGCGATGTCGCACACCCCGGCGACCGCCAGCGGCCCGAACCCGGCGACGCCGAGCAGTGCGGTACCCGACACGGTGCCGCCGCCGACGTCCCGCAGGTCCACCCCGGCGCGGATCCGCGCCGCGATGTTGGAGAACGGGATGGATCCCGCCAGCCATCCCAGGGCGATGACAGCCGTGGGGCTCGGTCGCCGGGTCATCCTGCCGAAGCTACCCCCCGAGGACGGCGGGATCGGTGTTGTTTGGCATCGCGGCCGACGATTGACATCGGCCCGGCCGGTCGCGTTGACTGTCGGTCGTGGTTGAAACGACCGGGGCCACTGCGACCGATTCGGTTCCCGCTCTTCCGAGCCACGGAATCGACGGGGGCGACCTCCCCACCCGCATGCTCGTCCTCGGCCTGGCCCGCCACGACGGATCCATTCTCGCTGCCGACGCCTTTCCCGTCGCCGACGCCTGCGGCCGCTCACCCGAACAGGTCCGCTCCTGTCTCCGGCGGCTCCTTGCCGAGGGTCTCTTCACCCGTGACGGCCAGGGCCAGCGGGCCGTCTACCGCGCCACCCAGGACGGCCTGGCGGTGCTCGGGGCCAGCACCGCCCGCGCCCGGCTGGCCCATGCGCAGGACGCCGCGGCCGGCCCGAGACACGACACCCATGTATGGGACCGCCGCTGGCACCTGGCGGCCTTCGCGATCCCCGAGGTGCGGCGCGGGGCGCGCGATGCCCTGCGGGACCATCTCGGCCGCCTGGGCGGTGCCGCCATCCACAACGGCCTCTACGCCAGCCCTCACCCCTGGGAGAAGGACGTCGGCGACGAGGCCGAGCGGCTCGGCGTGTCCGAGCACGTGACCCTGGCGGCGACCGACGACCTCGCCGTTGGCGGCGTTTCCGAACCGACGGCGCTGGCCGCCCGCCTGTGGCCGATCGAACGGCTGGCCGCCCGCTACCAGTCCTTCGTCGACCGCTGGCAGCACGTGCCTGCCGACCTCGCCAACATGCGCAGCCGCAACCAGACGCTGCCCGACTCGGCGTTCCTGCCGGGTGCACTGGCCATGGGCCTCGCGTATCAAGCGTGCTTCGACGACGACCCCCTGCTGCCACCGGAACTGCTGCCCCACCCCTGGCCGGGCGGGGCAGCCCGCGAGCTGTTGGTGCGGAGCCGTCGGCTGGCGCTGGAGATCCGCGCCGAGCACAACCGACCCGCCCTGTTCCGTTCCTTCGACGATCTGATCGACGCGCTGGCGTAGGCAGCCGGCGACAGGAGGACCCATGAAGTTCGGCATCTTCTACGAGCACCAACTGCCCCGCCCCTGGGACGACGACAGCGAGCACCGGCTGCTCAAGGACGCGCTCGAGCAGGTCGAGCTGGCCGACCGGCTCGGGATCGACTATGTCTGGGAAGTCGAGCACCACTTCCTCGAGGAGTATTCGCACTCCTCAGCTCCGGAGGTGTTCCTGGCGGCCGCCAGCCAGCGCACGTCGCGCATCCGGCTGGGCCACGGCATCGTCCAGCTGCCGTTCAACTTCAACCACACGGCTCGGGTGGCCGAGCGCATCGCCACCCTCGACCTGGTGTCCGACGGCCGGGTCGATTTCGGGACGGGTGAGGCATCGTCCGAGGCCGAGCTGGGCGGCTTCCTCGTCGACCGGGAGCAGAAGCGGGCTCAATGGGACGAGGCCCTCGACGCCGTCACCCGCATGTTCGTGGAGACACCCTTCGCCGGCTACGACGGCCAGTTCTTCAAGATGCCGGTGCGCGGGGTGGTGCCCAGGCCACTGCAGCGACCGCACCCGCCCCTGTGGGTGGCCTGCAGCCGCCGCGAGACGATCCACCTGGCCGCCACGAAGGGCATCGGTGCGCTGAGCTTCAGCTTCATCGAGCCGGCCGAGGCCAAGGCGTGGGTCGACAACTACTACGCCACGCTGGCGTCGGGCGAGTGCGTGCCCGGCGGCTTCGCCGTCAACCCCAACGTGGCGGTCGTGCTACCCATGATGTGCCACTCCGACGAGGAGACGGCGATCGCGCGGGGCCTCGACGGCGCCCATTTCTTCGGGTTCAGCCTCGGCCACTACTACGTGTTCGGGACCCATCGACCGGGTCGAACCAACGTATGGGACGAGTTCGAGGAGAAGCGCGACCTGTTCGGCTTCCGGCGGCAGACCGCGGCGCAAACGGGCCAGACCCTCGGCGCCCAGCTCTTCGAACAGGGCCTCGGCGCGCTGCGGGGCGCCATCGGGACGCCCGACCAGGTGCGAGAGCTCCTGCGCGGCTACGAGGATGCCGGCGTCGACCAGGTGATCTTCGTGTCGCAGGCCGGGCGCAACCTGCATGAGCACATCTGCGAGTCGCTGGAGCTCTTCGCCACGGAGGTGATGCCCGACTTCGCCGAGCACGAGCCCGAGCGGGAGAAGGCCAAGCTCGAGAACCTGGCCCCGGCAATTGACGCGGCGTTGGCCCGCCGGAGCCCCCGCCGCGAGGCTCCCGACGCCACCATCCAGCCGGCGATGAGCTACTGAGGCGAGCCCAGCGAAACCACCCACCACCGCCCGGCTCATTGCCGGCGGGCCGCCTCGCCGCGGCGCATCACCCCGGAGACCGAACTGGTGGCGTGTCGCTCGGCGTCAGATCGCGCGGCTCGGCCCGCAGCCGCGGTCGCACGACGTCGACCGTGCCCTTGGCCGCGTAGGGGTCCTCACCGGCGACGAGCAGGACGTCGCGGTGGTCCAGCGTGCCCATCGGTTCGCCGTCGCACGGGGGGAACCACGGCAGCAGCGACTCGGCGCTCATGTAGTGGTTCACCAACGCCCGCCGCAGCCCGGCGCTGCGGTTGGGCAGCGAGCGGTGCAGCAGGTAGCCGTCGAAGATCAGCGCCGAGCCCGCGGGCAGCTCGACCGCTATGGCCTCGTCGACGTCGTGCGGGAACCCGTATGCCTCGGGGGTGCCGTCGAAGCGGGCGTCGGCCTGGTCGCGCGTCGGGTACAGCGCGCCCCGCCGGTGCGACCCGGGGATCACCCACAGGCAGCCGTTGTCGACCGTGGCATCGTCGAGCGCCAGCCAGGCGGCGGTCAACGACCGGTCGCGGGTGGGGATGTGGGACTCGTCCTGATGCCACGCCTGGCCTGGCTTTCCTGCGGCCTTGATGAAGAGCATCGACTGCATGAGCTTCACGTTGGGGCCGATGATGTCGGCGAGCGCGTCGACGACGGCGGGATGGCGCGCGAGATCCCTCATGAGCGCCGAGATCTTGTGGGGGAAGTGGATGCACAGATAGCGGCTGAGGACGGTCGCATCGTCGTCTCGCTCGTTGGCCGGCATGGCGCCTTCGATACGGCCGCGCAGGCCGCGGCAGATGGCGGTGGCCTCGCCGCGTGCGACCTCACGCAGGTCGGCCGGCAGCGCCCCCGGCACGACGAGGTAGCCGTCCCGGTCGTACCCGGAGACGGCGATGCCCTGCCGGTGCCGGGTCGCTCGGGGTGGGTCTGCGGTTGCGATCGCCGACATCGACTCTCCCTCGTTGGTTCCGTCGTCCATCGTGCGTCACCGTGGGCGTCTGGGGAATGCTCGCGATGACCGAGTACTTGTCCGAATGTGCACAAGGGAGGCGAAAGATGGAGCGCCCCGCCGTCGCGGACTATCCGCCGGGCGCGCAGCTGCCTTGGCGTGTCCTCGACGACTACGAGTTCGTGTGGATGCTGCGCGGCCAGGCATGTGTGACGCTCGAGGACGATGAGCTGTCGCTGTCCCCCGGCCAGCTGCTCTTGCTGCCGCCAGGCGTGCGACACGGGTTCGTGTGGGACCAGGCCCGCCCCAGTCGCCACGGCTATGTCCATTTCGGACCCGAGAGCGCGCGCCCTCCGCCCGAGCAGGTACAGGTACGACAGATGACGCGGGACGATCCGCTCGCCGGACTGTGCGCCTACCTGTTGTGGCTGGCGGGCACCGCGCCAGAAGGCTGGCAAGGGCGGGAGAAGGAGAGGGAGACGCTGGCGTTCATGCTGAGGCTGTTCGTCGCCGGCCCGCTGCCCCAGCCGGAGACGGTGCCCGTGCTACCGCAGGCGCTGGCCTCGGCCGTCGGCCAGCTACAGCGGGAGTGGTCAGGGATGCCGCTGCGCCGAGTCGGTGTCGGTGAGCTTGCCAGGCGCGCACACGTGTCCCAGGGCTACCTCAACCGGTTGTCCCGTGCCGCGTTCGGGCTGAGCGCCGCCTCCGCCCTCGAGCGGGCGCGCTGTGCGCAGGCAGAGTCGCTGTTGCTGCGCACCGACCTCACCGTCGAGTCGATCGCAAACCAGTGCGGGTTCGCAGATGCGAGCCACCTCTCACACCGATTCACGGCGGTCCATGGCGTGTCGCCGCGCGCCTACCGGGCGGCCGGTGTCTCGTCGCCGTCAGTGCTGGACCATCCAGGTGTCCGGCGGCTCACCCACCTGCTTTGGGGTTAGACCGCTCGCGTTCGCGGCGACGCTCGGACAGGTGGTCGGCGACACCGATGGCCGTGAACGGGAAGATCGGCGCCGGCAGCAGCGCCAGCGCCCCGGTGAGCGCGACGAGCACGAGCGTGTAGGCGGAGGCGACCAGCACGGCCAAGGCCCGGGCCCGCACGTTGTGGTCGGAGTCCATCCGCAGGGCCTTGATTCCCCCGGCACCGAGGCCGGCGACGATGCCGGTGACGGCGTCGCCTACGAGCGCGGAGACCGGGATCCCCACCAACAGCGCCCATCCCATCGCGCGGAGCACGGCGCCCGGCGCCCGCGGGTGCTCGGACATGAACGCCAGCACCATGAAGACGAACGGCACCAGCGCCAGCCCGAATGCCATGGCGGCGGCGGGGTTGGGGCCGCCGGGCTCGTCGGAGGCGTCGGCGACCAGCCCGGCCAGCAGCGACCAGAAGGCAGGCACCAGCAGCAACGTCGCCACCGTGATGGCCCGCCACTTGCGCTGGGGCGACAGCGGCTGCAGTTGCCCGATCTCGGCCCGCCCGCGCCCGGCGCGACGCGTGGCCATGACCACTACGGCCCCCTCCCGGGCATCAGCCCTTGACCGCCCCGGCGGTGAGGCCACGGATGAAGTAGCGCTGCAGCGAGAAGAACACAAGGAGGGGCAGGATCATCGTGATGAACGCGGCCGACGTCAGGAGGTGCCAATCCTGGGCGCGGGATCCGGCCAGGGTTTGCAACGCGATCGTGAGCACCCTGTTCTCCTCGGTGGCGCCGAGGAAGATGCGGGCGACCAGCAGGTCGTTCCACACCCACAGGAACTGGAAGATGGCGAAGGCGGCCAGCGCGGGAACCGACAGCGGCACCACCAGGCGCCAGAAGATGGTGAAGTGGTCGGCGCCGTCGACCCTGGCCGACTCGATGATCGACGACGGCAGCGAGCCGATGAAGTTCCGCAACAGGTAGACCGCGAGCGGCAAGCCGAACGCGGTGTGGGCGAGCCAGATGCCGAGGAAGGTGCCGTTGAGTTCGAGATCGGGGAAGATCGGAACCCCGCCGAGCCGGGCGCCACCGCTGTAGAGCTTCAGGATCGGGATGAGCGCCATCTGCAGCGGGACCACCAGCAGGCCAACGACCGCCACGAACATCACGTAACGCCCCCGGAACTCCATCCAGGAGAAGGCGTAGGCCGCGAACGCGGCGATCGTGATGGGGATGACCGTCGCCGGGATGGTCACCGCCAGGCTGTTGAGGAAGGCGTTCTCGAAACCGCCTGTGTCGAGGGCATCTCTGTAGTTCTGGAGGGTCCACTCCCCCGAGTCGAACAGGTGGGCGACGGTCGTCCACCACCCGGTCTCGTTCACGACCGACTCGGGGCGGAACGACGTGACCAGCACGCCCAGCGTCGGTATCAGCCAGAGCGCCACGATGACGAGGATGGTGATGCGGACGAACCATCCACCCCGCCGGACCTCTTCGCCCTCCCCGGGCGGCGGCGGCGCCTCGGTCTCGACCTCCTCCGGCAGGGGGGCGGTGAGCGTCATCGGAGGGCCTCCTGCTCACGGAAGCGGCGGATGTTCCAGACCATGACGGGTATGACGGCGACGAACAGGACGACAGCGATGGCGGCACCCCTGCCGTCGTGGTTGCTGATGAAGAACCACTCGATCATGCGCTCGGCGATGACCTCGGTCTCGTTGGTCTCGGCGTTCCCGATCACGAAGACGATGTCGAACACCTTCATGGAATTGATGACCATGTAGGTGACCACCACTGCGATCGTGGGGGCGATGCTGGGCACGATGATGCGCCGGAACACCTGCAGCTCCGACGCCCCGTCGATGCGCGCCGCCTCGATGATCTCGTCGGGGATGGACTTGATGGCCGCGGACAGGACCACCATCGCGAACCCGGTCTGAATCCAGATCATGATCACCATGAGCAGCAGGTTGTTCCACGGCGTCTGCTGCAGCCACGCCGTCGGGCTCAGGCCGAGCCCCTGCTTGATGCCATTGAGTAGGCCGATGTTGGTGCCGAACCCCTCGGGGCGGAAGCTGTAGATGAGCGTCCAGGTGACGGTGGCGCCGACGAACGAGATCGCCATCGGCATGAAGATCAGCGACTTGGCCACCGCCTCGCCCCGGTGCAGCCGGTCGGCGAGCGTGGCGAAGGCGAGGCCGATGGTGACGGCTACCAACGGCACGATCACGATCCAGCCCGCCGTGTTGCGGATCGAGCGCAGCATGCTCTCGTCGCTGAACACGAAATCGTAGTTGTCGAGGCCGACGAAGCCCTCCCCCCGGCTGTCGCCGAAGCTGATGATGATCGTACTGATGACCGGGTACACGAGGAAGACCGCCAGGATCACCAGCGCGGGGCCCACGAACACGTAGGGACGCACCCCCTCGCGGAAGCGCTCGGGCAGGTGGTTGACGGTGCTGTTCATCGCCCAGAACAGCAAGAAGACCCCGCCCCCGCCCACCACGATGGCCACGCCCGCCAGCACGAGGCGGTTGGCGTCGGCGTCGCGCAGGAAGTCGAACGTCAGCCACAGCAAGGCGAAGGCGGCGATGGGAACTACGACGGCGCCGAGCAGCCGCAGCAGCGTCAGCCCCGCCGCCTGACCGGGGGATCGCCCCGGTGGGGCCTCGGGCGGGGGCGGCGGGGCAGCAGGTGGCTCTTCGACCTTGGTGGTCACGCGGTGCCCTCCTTCCGGTGTGGAGTGTGAGCGTAGGTCGGGAGGGAGCGGCCCGCTGGGCCACTCCCTCCCGGCTGTCGGTTGCGGTGATGTCCCCCGCCTGTTACGGCCAGGTGGACTCGATTTCGTCCAGGACAGTGGTCACCGAGTCGGGACCCTGCTGCATGTACGTCATCATCTCGTTCCAGAAGCTCCCGGATCCCACCGCGGGGGGCATCTGATCGGAAGCGTCGAAGCGACCGGTGTCCTCCTCCAGCGACGTCGTCAAGACCTCCGAGGCGTCAGCGAGGACGTCGTTGGCGTAGCAGTCCGACTCGACGTCGACGTTGGCCGAGATCCGCGAGCTCGCGACGTCTTCACCCTGCGCGCATTGCACTTCTTCGGAAATGAACTTCTCGATGAAGTCGCGGGTCTCGGGAGCGTCGCGGAACGTGACCATGAACTCACCGGCGAACAGGGTGCCTTCCTGGTCGATGGGCGGGAAGGGGAACCAGTCATAGTCGGTGCCCGCCTCCGCATCCTCGGGGAAGAAGGCGTTGATGAAGGTGGCCTGGCGGTGCAGCCAGCACCCGGGCGGGTCCTGGAACATCGGGCCGGGCGCGTCGCCGAAGGCGATGGCCGGCGTCTGGTCGGCGCCGCCGAGCACGTAGCCGTCTCCGAACATGACCTGCCCGAAGATCTCGGCCGCGTTCTGGACGGCCGGATCGTTGAACGGGATCTCGTGGCTCACCCACTGGTCATAGACGTCGGTGCCCGCGGTGCGGAGCATGATGTCCTCCATCCAGTCGGTGGCCGGCCACCCGGTCGCGGCTTCACTCTCGAAGCCGACACACCACGGCGGGACGCCCTGCTCGTCGCGGATCTGCTCGCTGAGGGCGATCAGGTCGTCGAACGTTGCCGGCACCTCGTAGCCAGCCTCCTCGAAGTCGTCAGCCGGGTACCAGACCATGCTCTTGAGGTTGATGTTGGAGGGTATGCCGTAGTGCTCGCCCTCGACCTCGACCAGCGACATGAGGTACTCGTTGAAGGTGCTCTCGAGCTCGCCGATGTCGAAGCCCATGTCCTCGAGGGACACGGCGCCCTGATCGACCGCGTCTGCTACCGCCCCGGGCTGGGGCAGCAGCGCGATGTCGAGGGTGCCGCCTTCGGATCGGATCTGGAAGTCCTCCTCGAAGGCGCCCGACGCCTCGATCTCGACCTCGTAGTCCGCGTCCGACGTGATCAGCTCGTCGACGACGCCCTGAACGACCTCGGCCTCCTCCGGCTCCATGGCGTTCAACACGTTGACCGTGCCGGTGTCCTCACCGCCGCCCTCCTCGGCCCCGTCGCCCGCTTCCTCGGTGTCGGCACCCTCGTCATCGTCGTCGTCGCCGCAGGCGGCGAGGAAGAGGATGGCGACGGCTGGCACCGCCAATAACCGGCGCATTCGCATGTGGTTCTCCTTTGCTGTCGTAGACGGCTCGGCCTACTCCTCGTGGCCGTAGATGCCCAGACCGGTGTCGGGATCGAAGAAGTGCAGGCGGTGCGTGTCGACCACCAGCTCGATCAGTTCCCCTTGACGGGCCCGGGTCCGCGGGTTCAGCCGGGCGAGGATGATCGATCGGCTGGCCTGCGCGGTCTCCTGATGCCTTTCGAGCGCCTCTTGGCCCACATCGGCTCGCAGCTCGATCGCCTCCTCGGTCACCGGTGGTGGGGCGTCGATCGGGAAGTGGACGACGACGTCGGACCCCAGCGCCTCCCGCAGCTCCACCGTGGACGAGATGCGGCGCTCGGCCGGTGCGTCCGACAGCAGCGAGGCGTCCTCCATATCCTCGGGGCGGACGCCGATGATGATCTTGCGCCCCTCGTACTGGCGCAGATCGGGCCGTTCGGCCATGACCTCGTCCGGCACCGGGAGCTGGAACCCGGCCAACTTCACCGCCAGCGCCCCGTCGGCGGGCACGAGGCTGCCCTCGACCAGGTTCATGGCCGGGGAACCGATGAATCCCGCCACGAACAGGTTGGTCGGGTGCTCGTACAGCGACTGGGGGGTGTCGACCTGCTGGAGCACGCCCTTGCGCATCACCGCCACCCGGTCGCCCATGGTCATGGCCTCGACCTGGTCGTGGGTCACGTAGATGGTGGTAACACCGAGCTCGTCCTGCAGCCGGGCGATCTCCGCCCGGGTCTGCACGCGCAGCTTGGCGTCGAGGTTGGAGAGCGGCTCGTCCATGAGGAACGCCTGGGGGTAGCGGACGATGGCCCGGCCCATCGCCACCCGTTGGCGCTGGCCCCCCGAGAGCGCGGCAGGCTTGCGCTTGAGGAGATCACCGAGACCCAGGATGCGCCCCGCCTCGCGGACCCGCTCGTCGATCTCCTGGCGCGGCACCTTCTGGAGCTTCAGCCCGAAGGCCATGTTGTCGTACACGCTCATGTGCGGGTAGAGCGCGTAGTTCTGGAACACCATGGCGATGTCGCGTTCCTTGGGAGGTAGGTCATTTACGACCCGGTCGCCGATCGTGGCGGTCCCCTTCGAGATCGTCTCCAGCCCGGCGACCATGCGCAGCACCGTGGTCTTGCCGCAGCCGGAGGGACCGACGAGGACCACGAACTCCCCATCCGCGATGTCGAGGTCGAACGACCGCACGGCCTCGGTCCCGTCGGGGAACACCTTCCACACATCTTCGAGAACGATTTGTGCCATGTCCCTACCGTTCACCCTCCGACGGGTTTTCTCAACCCCTTCACCGCGCGGGCGTTGAGCTCGGCAGTCGACGAGAACCGGCGCGCCCGCCTGTAGGGCGGCGGCGCGCTCGTCGAGCGTTCGACTAGGTCGAGCGAGAGGCGATGCTCACGGGGCTCAGGTAAGTGCCCGTTGTCGAGCGCGTCGAGCAGGATTCGGGCCGCCAGCCGGCCGCTCTCGAACAGTGGTTGGCGCACCGTGGTGAGCCCCGCGTAGCTCGAGACCTCCACGTCGTCGAAGCCGACCACCGACAGGTCGCCGGGCACGTCGAGGCTGGCGGCCCGAGCCGCCTCCAGCACGCCGAGCGCTTGGGTGTCGGACGAGGCGAAGACGGCAGTGGGCCGGTCGCGTCGGGCCAGCAGCTGCTCGGTGAGCCGGCGGGCGACCGTGCGGACGTGGGGGCCATGGCGCACGTAGCCGGACGGGACTTTCACGCCCGCCTCGGCCATCGTCTGGTGGTAGCCCGCCTCGCGGTTGCTGCCGGCCCTGAAGCCCAGCGGATTGTCGGGATCGTCCCCGATGAAGGCGATGCGCTCGTGCCCCAAGGAGAGGAGATGATGGGTCGCCAGGCGTCCGCCCTCGACGTCGTCGGTGACGACCGCCGGAACCCCGGGGCCGCAGCTGTCGAGCAGCACGACCGGCACCCCGGCATCCGCCAGCCTGGCCAGGCTCTGTTCGGGCGGGGGCAGCGACATGATCAACAGGCCGTCGGCGCGGTCGCGGCGGGTGAGCGTCGCGAAGTGCTCGTCGCGGTGCACCGGCGACTCGACGTTGAACAGCACCAGGTCGTAGCGGCTGCCGTCGAGGGCGGTGGCGACGCCACGCAATCGCTCCACCGCCGAGGCGTGGGTGAAGAACGGCACGACGACGCCAAGTGTTTGGCAGCGGCCTCGCGACAGGCCGCGGGCCAAGGGGTTGGGGCGGTAGTCGAGCAGTTCGATGGCGGCGAGCACCCGCGCCCGCGTGTGTTGGCTCACCCGTGGGCTGTCGTTGAGCACCCGCGACACGGTACCCGCCCCCACCCCGGCGTGAGCTGCGACGTCGGCGATGGTGACCACCACCCCCCTCTCTCGGGTGTCGACCATCAGAGTGCCTGTGGAACCGCTTCCACTCTGGTTGGCAGCAACGTAAGGCCCGGTTCGGTCAACTGTCAATGGAACCGGTTCCATGAGTCGATGACAGTTGTATGACGCGATGTCGCTCGCGACCCTGTGCCGGATTCCACCCCGGTTCTGTGTCACGTGGCACTACCCACCCCCGCACAGCACAGAAAGGTCAGTAGGGCATCCACCCCTGAGGACCGAGGACGGGCAAATGAAGCTGACCAGACCTGGCCGCGCTGCGGCCGCGCTCATCGCGGCGGCGGCACTGATCGCCGCCGGCTGTGGCGACGACGACGCCGACACGTCGGCCTCCCAGTCGGACGACCAGCTGTCGTCGGCCGGCGCGACACCGGCCGATTCCGAGTTCTGCGACGCCGCGGTGGCGGTCGATGCCGCCAGCATCGGGCTCGAGAGTGGCGATGCCACCCCCGACGACTTCGAACAGGCGTTGCAGGCGGCGGAGGAGAGCGCCCCGGCAAGCATCGCCGACGCCATCGGCGTCATGACGGCCGAGGCTCGCAGGCTCATGGCGGAGGCCGAGGCGAGCCAGTCGGAGGAAGGGCCTCCGCCGATCCCGAGCGACGACTTCTTTGCGGCGTCGGTCGACGTCGGCGGCTACCTGTCGGACAACTGCGGCTTCGAGACCCTCGACGTCACCGCTACGAACTACCAATTCGACGGCCTGCCCGAGACGGCGCCCGCCGGGACGACCGTCTTGAACTTCACCAATGACGGGACAGAGTTCCACGAGATCTATCTCGGGCAGCTCCCCGAGGGCGAAGACCGGTCGCTGGACGACCTGCTCTCCCTGCCCGAGGACCAGCAGCCGGAGACCACGGACAAGGCGTTCGTGCTCGCCCCACCCGGGGCCCAAACGTACGTGACCGCCGAGCTGGATCCGGGTCGCTACGTGGCGATCTGTTTCGTCCCGGTCGGCGCCACGCCCGAGGCGCTCGAGTCGGGCGCACCCCTCGACGAGGAGGACAGCCACTTCATGCACGGCATGCTCGCCGAGCTCACCGTGGAGTAGCTCCGCCCCGCACCGCGCCGTCGGCAGCGGCGAGTCGACGGTGACGGACAAGCAGCCGCCAGGCGGCGACCAACTCCTCGATCCCGAAGCTCCGCTTCGGGATCGATACCTACACCAGGTTGTCGACGAAGCGCTCCAGCTGGCGGAGGTTGCGGCATTCGAACACGCCGTCGCAGAAGGTCGTGTACTCGCCCATGATCGAGTCGCCGGTGTCCCAGTAGCTGCGGGGCTCGGGGTTCAGCCAGTAGACGTGCCGGGCACGGTGTTGCATCTCCTTGACCACCCACGACTGGGAGGCGTGGTAGTTGTTGCGGGCGTCGCCCAGCAGCAGCAGTGTGGTCTTGGGCCCGACCTCCTTGCCCCAGCGCTGCCAGAACACCTCGAAGGCGTGGCCGTAGTCGCTGTGGCCGTCCACCCATACGACGTCGGCCTCGGTGTTGACCCGGTGGACGGCCTCGCCGATGTCCTCCACGCCCTCGAACATGCCGGTGACCTCGTCGATGCCGTCGATGAACACGAACGAGCGCACCTTCGAGAACTGGTGGCTGATGGCGTAGACGAGGTGCAACGTGAAGCGGGCGAAGGCTGCCACCGACCCCGAGATGTCGGCCACCACGAAGATCTCCGGCTTCGACGGCCGCGGGTAGCGGAACTGCGGGTCCACCGGCACGCCGCCGGTCGACAACGAGTGCCGCATCGTGGAGCGGAAGTCGAGCGGTCCCTTGCGACCGTGGCGGCGCTTACGGGCCAGCCTCACCGCCAGCTTGCGGGTGAGCGGGTAGATCGCCTTGCGCAGCGAGGCCATCTCCTCGCGGCTGGCGTGCATGAAGTCGACGTCCTCGGGCAGCGGCTTGCGCAGCGTGCGCGCCATGGCCTCCACGCCCCGGTCGGCCACCAGCCGCCTCCGGATCTCGGCCTCGATCTCCTTGCGCAGGCGGTCGATGCGGGCCTCGTACTCGTCACGCTCCAGGCGTTCCTCCAGCGGCGTGAGCGGCTGGGAGGCGTCCTCCCGGGCCTGCTCCA
>Ga0299914_10000118_pt1 | contig 45452 bp, 35 predicted proteins | sample RVTome_10_FD_201361 | JGI IMG/M metagenome (GOLD analysis project Ga0299914, IMG submission 201361) | Soil microbial communities from uranium-contaminated site in the Upper Colorado River Basin, Wyoming, United States - RVT153D57 (version 2) ... | reverse complement strand
TTCGGGGTGCGGCCGGCGGGCGTGAGGTCCTTGACGGCGGCGGCCAACCGCCGGATGTGCTCGGGTGTCGAGCCACAGCAGCCGCCCACCACCTGGACGCCCAGGTCGGTGACGAACCTCGTCTGGTACTCGACCAGCTGCTCGGGGGTGAGGTCGTAGTGCATCTTGCCGTCGACGACCGACGGCAGGCCCATGTTGGGAAGGCACGAGATGGGCATCGGGGCGTTGGCTGACAGGTGGCGCAGGTGTTCGTGCATCTCGGCCGGACCCGTGGCGCAGTTGAGGCCGAAGACGTCGGGCTTGAGCGCGCCGAGGCTGGCGAGCGCGGCGGCGATCTCGGTGCCGAGCAGCATGGTGCCCGTCTGCTCCATCGTCACCTGCAGCTGTATGGGCACGTGGCGGCCCTCCGCCGCCATGGCCCGCCGGGCGCCGATGACTGCGGCCTTCGCGGCCAGCAGGTCGAAGTGGGTTTCGCAGATGAGCAGGTCGACGCCGCCCTCGATGAGGCCGCGGGCCATCACCTCGTACGCATCCCTCAGCTCCGTGAAGGGGATCTGCCCGAGCGACGGCGACTTGGTCCCCGGGCCCATCGAGCCGGCCACGAGTCCGCCGTGGCCGTCGGCGACCTCGCGGGCGATGCGGGCCGAGGCGAGGCTGATCTCGTGGGCCCGCTCGGGGATCCCGTACTCGCCGAGGGGGACGGCGAAGCCGCCGAAGCTCGCGGTCTCCACGACGTCGGCCCCGGCGCGGAAGTGTGCGTCGTGCATCTCGGCGATGACGTCCGGCCGGGTGACCGCCAGGATCTCGTTGCAGCCCTCGAAGTGCGGGCCGCCGAAGTCGTCGGCCGTCAACCCGAGCTCCTGGATGTACGTGCCGAAGGCGCCGTCGTAGACGACGACGCGCTCGTTGACGAGGTCGAGGAACCCGCGCATGGACAAGTCACCAGGCTACCGGTCGGCCGCTCACGGAACGGAAGCCGGAATCGGGCCGAGGGGCCGGCAGGCATGCGAGGCAATGACGAACGGTCCGTGGAGCCCGAGGCAATAGCGCACGGAAACCGTTCGCCAATGCCTCGGGTTCGTCCGACCATTCGTCATTGCCTCCGGTGACTGGTCGGGTTCCGCTCCGCCGGGGCCGGTAACGTCGCCCGGCACGGCCCAGCGGTCGACGAGGGAGGAGGCCCGATGGCGCTGCGCCACGTTGTGATGTTCAGGTTCGCCGAGGGCACCACCGACGACCAGGTGCAGGCGCTCGCCGACGGGCTCGACCGCATGCCGGCGGCGGTGGGCACCATGGTCGACTACCGCCACGGAAGGGATGCCGGCATCAGCGAGAGCTCGTACGACTACGTGGTCGTGGGCGACTTCGCCACCGTGGACGACTACCTGGCGTACCGCGACCATCCGGACCACCAGGCGCTCATCCGCGACCTGGTGCGGCCGATCCTGGCCGAGCGGGCCACGGTCCAGTTCGAGCTGCCCGACTGAGGGGCGGGCGAGGCCGGGTACTCCCGGGGCCATGCCGCTGATCGTCGGCACGTCGGGCTGGCAATACCGCGACTGGCGGGGCGTCCTCTACCCCGAGGGGCTGCCGCAACGGGCGTGGCTGCGGCGCTTCGCCGAGGAGCTCCCGGCGGTCGAGGTCAACAACGCCTTCTACCGGCTGCCGGAGCGGGCGGTGTTCGAGCGCTGGCGGGAGGAGACGCCTGCCGGGTTCGTCGTGGCCGTCAAGGTGAGCCGCTACCTGACGCACATCAGGCGGTTGCGTGATCCCGCCGAGCCGGTGGCCCGGCTGGCCGCCCGCGCCGAGGGGCTGGGGGAGCGGTTGGGGCCGTACCTCCTGCAGCTCCCGCCGACTCTGCGCGCCGCGCCGGAGGCGCTCGACGCCTGCCTCGCCTGCTTTCCCCGCGACGCCCGGGTGGCGGTCGAGCCCCGGCACGAGTCGTGGTGGACCGACGACGTCTGCGACGTGCTGGTGCGCCGCCATGCGGCGTTGTGCTGGGCCGACCGCCTCGGGCGCCCGGCGACGCCGCTGTGGCGCACCGCCGACTGGGGCTACGTGCGCCTGCACGAGGGCACGGCGTCGCCGAGGCCCGCGTACGGGCGGACGGCCCTCGCCACGTGGCTCGACCGCGTGGACGCCGCCTGGCCACTCGGGTCCGCGGCCGCCGACGTGTTCGTGTTCTTCAACAACGACCGCGGCGGTGCGGCCGTACACAACGCCCGGACGCTGTGCCGGATGGCCGGGCGTCGCGGCATGAACGTGGCAACGGCGCCGCCGGCGCCCGCGTAACGCCGAACCACACACCACTAGCCTCGCCGGGATGCCGACCGCCGCCCACCGCGCCCGCATCGCCGTCCTGCCCGACGGCGTGCGGACCTTTCTCGCCGACGCGGTCGAGGCCGGCGGGGGAGTGCTGTCCGATCCCGACGACGCCGTCGCCCTGGTGTGGACCGAGACGGCCGCCGCCGAACCGCTCGGCCGCGTGCTCGACGACCATGCCGGGCTGCACTGGGTGCAGCTGCCCTGGGCCGGGGTCGAGCCCTACGTCGACGTGATCCGGGGGCACGCCGACCGCACGTGGACTTGCGGGAAGGGTGTCTATGCCGAGCCGGTCGCAGAGCACGCGCTGGCGCTGGCGCTGGCCGCGATGCGGGGCCTCGGGCATTACGCCAGGGCCACGTCGTGGACCGGGCAGCGGGGCCACAACCTCCTCGGCGCCCGCGTCACGATCGTGGGCGGCGGTGGCATCGCCGAGTCCCTGCTGCGGCTGTTCGGGCCCTTCGGATGTGACGTCACGGTCGTGCGCCGGAATCCCCGGCCCATGGCGGGCGCCACCCGGGTGGTGGATGGCGACCGGCTCGACGAAGCGCTGGCAGGTGCGGAGCTGGTCGTGCTCGCCCTGCCGTTGCTGCCCGGCACGGTCGGGCTCATCGACCGCCGGCGGCTGGAGCTGCTGGCGCCCGATGCCTGCCTGGTGAACGTCGCCCGCGGCCGGCACGTGGTCACGGCCGACCTCGTGGGTGCCCTCGGGGACGGCACCCTGGGGTCGGCGGGGCTGGATGTGACGGACCCCGAGCCCCTGCCCGACGGCCACCCGCTGTGGGCCCTGCCCAACGCGATCGTCACGCCGCACACCGCCAACACCCAGGAGATGGCGCTGCCCCTGCTCAGCGCCCGGATCACCGACAACGTCCGCCGCTGGATCGCGGACGAGCCGCTCGTGGGGCCGGTCGACCCGATAGCGGGCTACTGACGGACCTCTACCTGTACCTCACGTCGAGGTCGAGGGTAGCCCCTGACCTGCGCTGATGTGTGCCCAATAGCCACGGCGGTAGCGTCGCCCCGGGGCGAGCGTCCCGAAGCAGCAGCACGAGCGGAGAGCATGTGACCCGCCTCTACACCGGCAAGGGCGACGACGGCACGACCGGGCTGCTGTTCGGTGGGCGGGTGCCGAAGGACTCGGTGCATCCGCGGGCGTGCGGGGCCGTCGACGAGGCCCAGGCGGTCATCGGCGTGGCCCGGTCGTTGTGCGAGCGGGGGAGCGAGCTCGACGAGGCCTTGACCCTGGCGTGCCGGGACCTTTGGGTGCTCATGGCCGAGCTGGCGACCCTGCCCGAGCACCACCACAAGCTCGTGGATGGGCAGACCCGGGTCACCGCCGAGATGATCGGCGCCGTCGAGGCGCTGATCGACGACCTCGGCGACAGGTTCGAGGCACCGTCGCAGTTCGTGGTGCCTGGGCAGACGCCGCTGGCCGCCCAGCTCGACCTGGCCCGTACGGTCGTGCGGCGCGCCGAGCGCGAGGCGGCGCCCGCTACCGTCGCGGGCTCACACGTGCTCCCGTACCTCAATCGCCTGTCGTCCCTCCTGTGGGCCCAGGCCCGCTGGGTCGAAGGGGAGCACCTGCTGAGCCGCGATGTCCCCAGGGACTCGTAGCCTGCCGCGCATGAGCATCCAGCTCGTGCTCGCCCGCACGCTGCCCACCGACCCGACCGCCACCGACGCCGTTGGTGTCGGTGTGTTCGCCGATCGGCTGGAGGCGGGCGACGTGCCCGGGCCGCTGGACCGCGCGTTCCTCGACGGACAGGGGTTCACCGGCAAGCCGGGTCAGACGTGCGTGGTGCCCGGCGGGGACGGCGGCGTGATCGTGGCGGTGGGCCTCGGCGAGGAGGGCGATGCGACCGCCGCCACGTATCGGCGGGCCGCCGCCGCGCTGGCCCGTGCCGCGCAGCGCCAACGGCGCGTGGCGACCGACCTGCTCGACGGCGCCCCGGAGCGACTCGACCGCGCGGAGGTGGCCCAAGCCATCGGCGAGGGGATCGTGCTCGGCGCCTATCGCTACACCGAACTGAAGTCCGAGCCCGAGCCCACCCGCATCGCATCGCTGCTGGTGGTCGGGAAGGGCGGCAAGCGCGTCACGGCTGCGCTCGAGCGGGGACGGGCCATCGCCGAGGCGGTGTGCCTCGCCCGCGACCTCGTCAACCAGCCGGGCGGCACGCTCACGCCCGCCGCCTTCGCGGCGCGGGCCGAGGAGCTGGCCGCGGCGGGCGGGTTCAGTGCCGAGGTCCTCGACCGGGCGGCCATCGAGGACCACGGGCTCGGGGGGTTGCTGGGGGTCAACCGCGGGTCCGACGAGGAACCCCGGTTCGTGAAGCTGGCGTGGGAGCCCGAGCGCCCGCGGGCGACCGTGGCGCTGGTGGGCAAGGGCATCACGTTCGACTCGGGCGGCCTCTCGCTCAAGACCACGGAGTCGATGGTGGGCATGAAGGGCGACATGGCCGGCGCCGCCGCGGTGCTGGCGGCGTTCTCTGCGCTCGACGCCGTGCGGCCCCCGGTGCGCGTCCTCGGCTTCCTACCGCTGACCGACAACATGCCGGGCGGCGACGCCACGCGGGTCGGCGACGTCCTGCGCATCCGCAACGGCACCACCGTGGAGGTGCTCAACACCGACGCCGAGGGACGGCTGGTGCTTGCCGACGCGCTGTCGCTGGCCGGCGAGGCCGGGCCCGACGCCATCGTCGATCTGGCCACGCTCACCGGCGCCTGCGTGGTGGCGCTGGGCACCGGCATCGCCGGGCTCATGGGCAATCACGACGGGTTCGTCGACGCGGTGCGCGCCGCCGCCGACGCCGCGGGCGAGCCGGTGTGGCCGCTGCCGCTGCCCGACGACATGCGGCGCCAGCTCGACTCCGAGGTCGCCGACATGAAGAACGTGGGGGCCGGCCGCTGGGGCGGCGCGCTGATCGCCGGGCTGTTCCTCCGGCGGTTCGTCCCCGAGGGCACGCCCTGGGCGCACCTCGACATCGCCGGCCCCGCCGACGCCACCGAGGACGGCAGCGAATCCCCGAAGGGCGGCACCGGCTTCGGCGTGCGCACCCTCCTGCGCCTGCTGGCGGACTTCCGCAAGCCCCGTCAGTAGCCGACGTCCCGCCGGCGGAAGCCGACGACGCCGGCCACCATCAGCACGGCGGCGGTCGCCGTCAGGGCCACGACGGGCGTCAACGCGAAGCCTTGCGACGGCATCGCGGGCACGTGCTGGAACGGCGACACGTCGACGAGCCACCCGGGCAGGTTCAGGAGCTCGGCGAACAGCCCGATCACGAGGCACGCCACGAGCACACCCCAGGCCGCGGCCGTCGCCCGGGGGGCGAACCCGAACAGCACGAGCGTGACGCCGACGAGGACCCAGAGGGCGGGCACGAAGGCCACCGCGGCCCCGATCAGCCGGCCCACCTGGCCCAGGTCGTTGACGGCCACCCCGTAGGTGAGGCCCATGCCGAACCCGGCCGCGGCCATCAGGGCCGCGGATCCGCCGAGCGCGACGGCGAGGTACGACGTGACCCACGGGGTGCGCCCCAATCCGGTGGCCAGCAGCGGCTCAGCGCGCCCACCGGCCTCCTCGCTGCGCAGCCGCAGGGTCGACGAGATGGCGAACCCGCCCGCGATCAACGCCAGCATCAACAGCGACGTCGTGAAGAACGCATCGGTCAGGCTGCCGCCGCCCTGGGCGATGATGTCCTCGAAGGCGTTGTTGTCACCGATCAGGTCGCGGACGTCCTGGCCCACGGAGCCGTAGGACACGCCGGCGAGGCCGAGCCCGACGGTCCACGCGATCAGGCTGGCGCGCTGGAGTCGGAGCGGCAGGCCGAAGCGCGAACCTACGAGCGCCGCTGATGCGACCGGGGGCCCGGGGCGGGGTGGCACGAGCCCGCCTCCCAGGTCGCGCACGGCCAGTAGGGCGAAGGCCACCGCCACGCACACGATCGCCGCCCCCGCCAGCAACAGCAGGGTCCACCAGCGCTCACCGGCGTACGGCCGGGCGGCCTGGGCCCAGCCCATCGGCGACGCCCACGACAGGGTGCCGTCGCCCACGTCGCCGACCGCCCTCAGGAGGTAGGAGGCGCCCAGCAGGACCCCGGCGAACCCCAGGGCGGCGCGGTTGTGCTCCGTGACCTGGACCGTGACGGCCGCGACGCAGGCGAACAGCAGCCCGAACGCGCCCATGGCCGCGCCATAGAGCACCGACCCCGCGGTGGGTAGGTCCTGGCTCAGCATGCTCAGGGTGATCAGCCCGCCCAGCACCGCGAAGGCACCGGCGGCAACGACCAGCACGGCGGCGACCGGGGCGTTGCGGCCCAGGACGGTGGCGCGCAGCAGCTCGGTCCGGCCGTTCTCCTCGTCCGCCCGGGTGTGCCGGCCCACGAGGAACATGCCCATGAGCGCCATCACGGCGTAGCCGAAGCTGCCGACGTTGAAGACGGCCTGCCCGCCGAGCGTGTCGAGGGCGTAGGAGGGCGCGTTCAGGGCGATCAGCGCGGCGTTGTCGCTCGCAGTCTGCGCGGCCTTGTCGAGGTCGGCCTGGGTGGGGTAGAGGCCCTCGATGCTGGCCGCGGTCGAGAGCACCAGCAGCGTGATCCCGATGATCCACACCACGAGGCGCACGCGGTCGCGGCGCAGGATGAACCGGACCAGCGCCCAGGTGCCGGTCAGCGTCGTGCCCCGCGCCGGCGCCGGGGCCACGGCGGCGCCGGCCGCCGGCGGGCCCGCCAAGGTCGCCCCGGTGGCGCTCAACGGGCGACGTCCGCGTTGTCGGCCGAGCCGTCGGGCGAGGGCGGGCCCTCGAGCTCGGCCAGCTCGTCGCCGTAGTGGCGCAGGAACAGCTCCTCGAGCGTGGGCGGCTGGCTGGTCAGGCTGCGAACGCCGAGGCCGGTGACGTACTTGAGGACGCCGTCCAGCCGCGCGGTGTCGACGTCGAACCGCGCCCGCGTGCCGTCGACGTGCGGATCGTGGACGCCGGGCAGGCTCGTGAGCCCGTCGACGGGCCGTTCGGTCTCGACGGCGATCGACGTGCGGGTCAGGTGGCGCAGCTCGGTCAGGGTGCCCGACTCGACCGTGCGCCCCAGGCGGATGATGCTCACCCGATCGCAGAGCGCCTCGACCTCGGCCAGGATGTGGCTCGAGAGCAGCACGGTGCGACCGTCCTGGGTCAGCTCCTTGATCGTGTCCTGGAACACCGCCTCCATGAGCGGATCGAGTCCCGAGGTCGGTTCGTCGAGGATCAGCAGCTCGGCATCGGAGGCGAGCGCAGCCACCAGCGCCACCTTCTGGCGGTTGCCCTTCGAGTAGGTGCGTCCCTTCTTGGTGGGATCGAGCTCGAACCGCTCGAACAGCTGGTCGCGCCTGCCCCGGTCGAGCCCGCCGCGGAGGTTCCCGAGCAGGTCGATCACCTCGCCACCCGACAGGTTGGGCCACAGCGTGACGTCGCCCGGGACGTACGCAAGCCGCCGGTGCAGGGCGACGGCGTCGCCCCAGGGATCGCCGCCGAGCAGGACCGCCCGGCCCGAGTCGGCCCGGAGGAGGCCGAGCAACACCCTGATCGTGGTCGACTTGCCCGACCCGTTGGGCCCGAGGAAGCCGTGGACCTCCCCGGTGGCCACGGCGAGGTCGAGGCCGTCGAGGGCCCGCGTCCGGCCGAAGGTCTTGACGAGGCCCGAGACCTCGATGGCGTTGGTCATGGCTCGACCCTATGAGGCGCAACGACGCACTCGTGCGCTGGTCGGCTGAGGGTCCTCACAGGGCTTGGGCGCCGGCGATGAAGTCGTCGAGGACGCCGTCGCCGACCCTCACCGGGCCCTGCGGGCGCGTCTCGCCCGGAATGGTCTCGATGGCGACCGCTTGATCGGCCAGGGCGTCGGCGTCGTCGAATCGCGCCTCGGCGTCACCGGCGTCACCGGCGATCTGCGCATCGAGCGCGTCCAGCGAGGCGACCAGCGCCTGGCCCCACAGCGCCGTGGCGTCGAGCCACGGCTGGGCGTCGGCGACGAACCCGGTGTCGGCGACCCCGCGCCGGATCACATCCGGCGCCTCGGCCAGCCGCTGCGCATAGGGACGCAGGCCCCCGATGGCTCCCGGCCGGTCGCCGCGGTCCCACGCCGTGCGGAAGGCGTCGAGCTGCCGAGCCAGCGCCGGCGCCTGGGGCTGGGACACCGTGCCCGACGCTGCCGAGGTCGGCGCCAGGTTCTCGAGGTCGAAGAAGGCCAGCAGGGCGTCGACCGTCCGGGGATCGGCGCCCGCGGCGCCGGTCGCGCCGGCCAGGTGGGCGGCGGCTGCCCGGTGGGCCCGCACCGGGTCGTAGGGGGCGTCGTTCCAGCCGAAGTCGGCGGCCCCGATGAGCTGCACCTTGCTGGCGGCAGCCTGGTTCATGGGGTTGAGCACGATCCCGGTCACCTCGGCGGACAGGCCTCGCTGCCGCCGGTCGTACGGTGCCAGGATCAGCCTGCCCTCGGTGGGCGGGTAGTCGTTGACCGGCGTGTTGTCCCACACGACCGTGGGTCGCCCGAACACCCCGGCGGCGGCCGCCGCCTGCTCGACCGTGACCTCGGGCGGCACCACCATCGATCCGGTCCACATGACCTCGACGGCCGGATCGAGCTGCTCGCGGACGACTCGCCGGTAGGGACTGTCGTCGGTGCCGCGGTATTCGGTGGGGACCATCTGGAGGGGCTGTGCGCCCTCGTGGTCGGCGATGAAGCCGCGCTGCAGCGCGTTGAGCAGCTCGACCTGGGCCCGCGCCGCCGCCTCGGACGAGGGTGGGCCGTAGCGGCTGCGGTCGCCGTCGCAGTTCCAGCGGGTGTACACGATGTCGTCGAGTGCGACCGAGAATGCCCGCACCCCGAGCTGGTACACGGCGTCGAGCTTGGCGACCAGGGCGTCGAGGTCGGCCGGGTCGCTGTAGCAGATCGAGATCCCGGGCGAGACGGCGAACGTGAACCGCACCTGGTTGGCAGCGGCCCGGTCGACCAGCGACCGGAGACCCGCGACCAGCTCGGCGGGGTACGGCTCGCGCCAGCGGTCGCGGTGGTAGGGGTCGTCCTTGGGCGCGTAGATGTAGGTGTTGAGCTTGAAGCGGCCGTAGAAGTCGAGCTGGTCGAGCCGCTCCTGCTGAGTCCACGGGCTGCCGTAGAAGCCCTCGATGGCACCGCGGTGGCGCATGGCGGGGTGGTCGACGACGCCGACGCCCGCGACGGTGGCGGGGGCGTCGGTGCCGGCGTCGCTGCCGCCAGTGATGCCGGTGAGCAGCTGGCGCAGCGTCTGCGCCGCGTAGAACGTGCCGGCGGCGTCGGCGCCGGCGAGGACGATCTCCGCGGTTCCCCCCTCTCGTGTGAACGCCGCCAGGGCGTAGCCCTCGGCCGGCCCGTCGTCGGGCACCTCGAGCCCCGCGTCGCGGAGGGGCGATGCTGTGGGCTCCGCGCCAGTGGTCCCAACGTCCACGACGAGCGGCGCCTCGACCCGATCCCGCTCGCCGGGCCGCAACACGCGCACTCTCTGAGCCCCGGCGGCCCGCAGCACCTCGGTCACAGTGTCGGTGGTGCCGGCCGCGACATCGTCGGCGGCGACGACATCGACCTCGGGCGGGACGTCGACGTCGGGCCCGAGCCAGCGCATCTCGCGCGGCGTGGGCGTCACCACCGGCAGGGGGTCGTCGCGCGCCTCCAGGACCGGGTCGCCCGCGGTGGTGGCCGCTCGCTCTGCGGCCCCGCCCGCGGGCTCGCCCTCATCCCGGGCACCGCTGAAGTCGCCGGAGCACGCCACGGTCGACCATGCAACCACGAGCGCCGACACGCAGAGCCCGAGCGCGGGGCGTCGCCGGAGCTGCCCGGGTCGTCCCCGTGCCGCCCCGAAACGGATCGTTCGAGGCAATGGGTTCCGGCGGCCAGAACCTGAGGTCATAGGTTTCCGGGTCGGAACCTACGGCCTCGGGCTCGGCCGGGTGGAACCTATGGCCTCGTGTGGGTGCGTTCGGGCTCGGGCTTCGCGTCCGGTGGGCACACGGCCTCGCGGCGCTCGAGCGCCCAGGCCGTTGCCTCGCTCGCCAGCGCGGGATGGAACCGCCAGCGCTGGAGCTGCCGCTCGGTTGCCTCGCCGTCCTCCCCGAGGTCCAGCAGCGTCAGGGCCAGCCGGCGGGCCTGTTCGCGCAGGTCGTCGGCGTCGAGGGCGGCCGGGGCTCGATCGACCCACGCGGCGTGCTCGGCCTGCAGCACCGGGGACAGGCGCCGGAGCTGGCGGAGCGTGAGTGGTGGCAGGCGGCGGCGCACCTCGAGCGACGCGTCCGGCGTCAGCCGGCTGGTGCCGAACTGGCAGCAGCGGGCGATGGTGCGGGGAAAGGCGCTGCTGGAGCCGCGGTAGCGGCCGAGGCCGAGCGCGGTGGCGCACTCGTCGAGGTCGAGTCGATAGCCCTCGGGCGATCGCTCGAGCCCGTCGACGAGGTAGCGCATGAGCCATGTGGCCGATGGGCCGAGGATGCCGAGCCAGAAGCGCTCGACGTAGCGGGACCGTGGGTCGTAGCCGACCTGGTCGATGACCGGGTCGGGCCAGGGAAGGACTTGCAGGGTGGGGATGGTGGTAGGGATGTCGCGGGGGTGCATTGCGTCTCCGGCGGCGGGTCGAACGAGCTGCCAGCGGGGAAGTTGCTCACTTGTCCTCCGGGGCGTCCCCACCACCCTCTCATGGTTTTCATGATGTTTCAATATCCTCCATGCCCTAGGGTAATGTGTCGGCGGTGCGGGACGACCTGATCGCCGAAGCGGCGCGCTGGATCGACGCGGCCCAGCGGGTCGTGGTGCTCACCGGGGCGGGGATCAGCACCGACAGCGGGATCCCGGATTTCCGGGGGCCCAACGGCGTGTGGACACGCAACCCCGGTGCCGAGCGGCGGGCGACGCTGCAGAACTACATGTCCGATCCCGAGGTCCGCCGCGAGGCGTGGCAGACCCGCCTGCGCCACCCGGCGCTGTCCGCCCGGCCCAACGCCGGCCACCGGGCGCTGGTCGAGCTCGAGCGCCGCGGCAAGCTCGACACCCTCGTCACCCAGAACATCGACGGGTTGCACCAGGCCGCCGGCACCGGCCCGGCCATGGTCGTCGAGGTCCACGGCACCATGCACACCGTCGTGTGCATGTCCTGCGGCCAACGGGCGCCCATGGAGCGGGCGCTCGAACGGGTGCGGGACGGCGAGGACGATCCCCCGTGCCGGACCTGCGGCGGCATCCTCAAGTCGGCGACCATCAGCTTCGGCCAGAGCCTCGTCGCCGCTGACCTGCAGCGGGCGATGGAGGCGGCCCGGCGCTGCGACCTGATGCTCGCCGTGGGCTCCACGCTCGCGGTGTACCCCGTGGCCGAGATGGTGCCGCTTGCGCGCATGGCAGGCGCGCAGATCGTGATCGTCAACGCCGAGGAGACGGCGATGGACGATCTCGCCGACGCCGTCATTCGTGGCTCGATCGGCGAGGTGCTCCCGCAGTTGATCGGCACCGCCGAGCCCGAGCTCAGCGTTGACAAGTGACCGATACGCGCAGCCCCTGCGTGCGTTCGGGACGTCGGGTCCCGCGATGTGAGTAGCGTGTCGCCGATGGCTGCGCTGCTGGAGGCTGCGAGGCGCCGCAATCCCCTACCGACCGGCACGTTCGCGGTCGGGGCCGGCCTTCTCGTCGCGGGCCTGTCCGCCTACGGCTTCCTGGCGGTCGCCGACCGGCCCTTGACCAAGGCCGAGTACTCGCCGCTGTCGGCGACCTGGAGCCTGGTCTTCCTCATCGGGCCGGGCCTGTTCCTGCCTTTGGAGCAGGAGATCAGCCGTGCGCTCGCCGAGCGCCGCACCCGGGGCGTGGGCGGGGCGCCGGTCGTGCGCCGGGCGGCCACCCTCGGGGTGGGGCTCGCGCTGGCGGTGCTGGTGCTGCTCATCGCGACCGCGCGCTGGTCGGTCGACGAGCTCTTCGACCACCAACTCCTGTTGTTGGTGGGACTGGCACTGGGCGTCGCCGGCGCGCTGGCCGGCCACGTCACCCGGGGTTGCATGTCGGGGACGGGTCACTTCAAGGGCTACGGCACCTACATCGGCGCCGACGGGTTCATCCGGCTGCTGGGTTGCGTGCTGTGCGCCGTGATCGGGGTGAAGACGGCGGGCTGGTACGGCATCGCGCTCGGGATCGCGGGGCTGCTGGCGGTGCCCGTGGCGCTGCGGGTCGAGCGCCCGTCGCTGCGGCCGGGCCCGGAGGCGGCGCTGCGGGAGATCAGCAGTGCCCTCGGGTACCTGTTGATCGCGTCGCTGATGGCGTTCGGGCTCATGAACATCGGTCCGGTGATCGTGAAGCTGCTGGCGTCCGATGCCCAGGCCGACGCCGCGGGGCGGTTCGTCACCGGCGTCGTCGTGGCGCGCATCCCCCTGTTCCTGTTCCAGGCGGTCCAGGCGTCGCTGCTGCCGAAGTTGTCGGCGCTGGCCACGGCCGGCCGCCTCGGCGACTTCCGGGTCGGTCTCAAGCGGATCATGGTGGTGGTGGCCGCCTTGGCGGTCGCCGGCACCGTCATCGGCGCCGTGCTGGGACCGACGATCGTGGAGATCATGTTCCCCAACGCTGATCTCGACAGCCGCACGATGGGGCTCCTGGCCGCCGGCAGCGGCCTGTACATGCTCGCCCTGGCCTGCGCGCAGGCGTTGATCGCGCTCGGCGGGCACCGGGACCAGGCGATCGGCTGGGGGATGGGGATCGTCGCCCTCGCGGTGACCACCTGGCTCGCCAGCGACGACCTGTTCCTCCGGGTCGAGCTGGGCCTGCTGGTCGGGAGCCTGGCGGCGTTCCTCACCATGGGCGTGCTGCTGCTCGGCCGGCTGGCGGTATCGGGCCCGCTGGCCGTCGACCGGGGCGACTTCATCGAGGCCATCCACGAGCTCCCGATCGAAGCCTGACCCACTCGGGTCATGGCGTCGTCCTGCCGCGGGCCTGGGCCACGCAGAATGTTGAGCGGGTCTGTAGGCTTTTCAGAGGCCGAGAGAGATCGCCCGAGAGGTTGCCATGCCGAGCTTCCGTGAGTTGCTTGCCGCCACCAAAGCCGAGATCCGCGAGGTCGACACCGCCCAGGCCGACGAGCTGCGGCGGCGGCCGGGCGCCGTGGTCCTCGACGTGCGCGAGCCCGACGAGTACGAGCAGGGCGCCATCCCCGGTGCCGTGCACATCGCCCGGGGCAACCTCGAGAGCTCGGTGGAGAACCGCATCACCGACAAGTCGGCGGCGGTGATCATCCACTGCGCCGCCGGCGTGCGGTCGGCGTTCGCGGCCAAGACGCTCACCGAGTTGGGCTACCAGGACGTCGTGTCGATGGCCGGCGGCTTCAACAAGTGGAAGGACGAGGGGCGCGACTGGGCCGCGCCCCGCAAGCTGTCCCCGGAACAGCGCAACCGCTACCAGCGCCACCTGCTGTTGCCGGAGGTCGACGTCGAGGGTCAGCTCAAACTGCTGGACGCGCGTGTGCTGCTGCTGGGCGCCGGTGGCCTGGGCTCGCCGGCGGCGCTGTACCTGGCCGCGGCGGGCGTCGGCACCATCGGCATCGTCGACATGGACGTCGTCGACGAGTCGAACCTGCAGCGCCAGATCCTCCACAACGTCGACCGCGTGGGCGAGCGCAAGGTCGACTCGGCCAAGAAGACGCTCACGGCCATCAACCCCGACGTCAACGTGGTGACCCACGACGTCCGCCTCGGTGCCGACAACGTCATGGACATCCTGTCGGGCTACGACATCGTGGTCGACGGCGCGGACAACTTCCCCGTGCGCTACCTGCTCAACGATGCGGCGCTGAAGCTCGGGATCCCCGTTGTTCACGGCTCGATCTTCCGCTTCGAGGGCCAGGTGACCGTGTTCAAGCCTCACGACGGCCCCTGCTACCGCTGCTTCCTCCCCGAGCCCCCGCCCCCCGAGCTCGCCCCCTCGTGCGCCGAGGCGGGAGTCCTGGGCGTGCTGCCCGGCATTGTGGGCTCGATCCAGGCGGTCGAGGCCATCAAGCTCGTCCTTGGCGTCGGCGAGGACCTCTCGGGCCGGCTGCTGGCGTACGACTCCCTCGAGCAGTCGTTCCGCACCTACCGGATGCTGCGCGACCCCGAGTGCCCGACCTGCTCCATCGACCCCGAGCGCATCGTGATCGCCGAGTACGACGAGCTCTGCATGCCGCATCCCATCGCGCCGCCCGCGGGGTAGGCGGACCTTCCGGCGTCAGGACGTCTCGGGGGGCGGAATCCGCGAGTACGGTGGACGGCGTGAGGGTGGGCGTGCAGGTCGGTCGCCGTGGCCCGCGGACCGGTTTCCGACTGGGTCTTGTGTTCGTGGCGGCACTCATGGGTGCCGCTTCCTTCCTCCCCCCTGGGCGGGCGCGCGCGGCACCTGTGACAACTCGAGCGAGCGCCGCTCCCGTCGTGCCCAGCGGCTTCTCGGACGTCGTCGCCATCTCGGGGCTCACCCAGCCCACCGCGGTTGCCTTCGCCGCAGATGGTCGCGCCTTCGTCGCCGAAAAGAGCGGCCTGATCAAGGTGTTCGACTCGCTGTCGGACACCACGCCCACCGTCTTCGCCGACCTCCGCACCCAAGTGCACAACTTCTGGGATCGGGGGATGCTCGGTCTCGCCCTCGACCCCCAGTTCCCGACCCGACCCTATGTGTACGCGCTCTACACGTACGACGCCGTGCCCGGCGGGACCGCGCCGCGGTGGGGAGCGGCCGGTGGCACGAGCGACGGCTGCCCGAACCCGCCTGGCTCCACCGGCGACGGCTGCGTCGTGCAAGCACGGCTGTCTCGGCTGACCGCCAGCGGCAACCAGATGACCGGCGCAGAGCAGGTGCTCATCAGCGGCTGGTGCCAGCAGTTCCCCAGCCACACGATCGGCACCGTGGCCTTCGGGCCGGATGGGGCGCTCTACGCGAGCGCGGGCGAGGGCGCCAGCTTCAACTACGCCGACTACGGCCAGACCAAGAACCCGTGCGGCGATCCCCCGTCACCCGCGGGCACGAGCCTCACGCCCCCGACCGCCCAGGGTGGTGCGCTCCGCGCCCAGTCGGTGAGGCGGCCAACCGGGCAGCCGGTGACCCTCAGCGGGACGATCATCCGGGTCGACCCCAACACCGGCGCCGGCCTGCCCGGCAACCCCTTCGCCTCGAGCGCCGATCCGAATGCCCGCCGGATCATCGCGTACGGCGTTCGCAATCCCTTCCGGTTCGGCATCAGGCCCGGCACGCAGCAGCTGTGGGTCGGTGATGTCGGGTGGGACACGTGGGAGGAGATCAACCGGGTCGCAGACATCGACGACGGCATCGCGGAGAACTTCGGCTGGCCGTGCTACGAAGGCACTGGCCGGCAGGGCGCCTACGACACGGTTGATCTCAACAGCTGCGAGTCGCTGTACGGCATCGGGCAGACCGCACCGTTCTTCCGTTACCAGCACAACGCGCAGGTCGTCGCCGGCGACTCGTGCCCCACAGGCAGCTCCTCGGTGAGCGGGATCGCGTTCGAGAACGGTTCCAACTATCCGTCCGACTACGACGGCGCCCTGTTCTTCGCCGACGCCTCCCGCGGCTGCGTGTGGGTGATGAAGCGAGGCGGCGGCTCCGATCCCAGCCCGAGCCAGCTCGCACGGTTCGTCGGCGGCGCCGGCCAGCCTGTCCAGGTGGTCACGGGCCCGGGCGGCGACATCTTCTACGTCGACCTGGAGACAGGGCAGGTTCGCCGGGTCGTCTACAACGGCGCCAACCATCCGCCGACGGCCGTGATCTCGGCGAGCCCGACGTCCGGCACCGCGCCCCTGACCGTCGCGTATGACGCCAGCGGGTCCAACGACCTCGATCCGGGCGACGTGCTGAGCTATGCCTGGGATCTGGACGGCGATGGCCAGTTCGACGACTCCAACGCCGTCGCCCCCAGCCGCACGTACACGGTGGCGGGATCGGTCACGGCGCGGCTGCGAGTCGCGGATCAGCACGGTGCATCCGACACCGAATCCGTGACCATCAACGTCGGCGGGCCCAACAGTCCGCCGGTACCCGTCATCGACGCGCCGACGAGCGGGTTCCGATGGAAGGTGGGCGACGCGATCGCCTTCTCGGGGCACGCCACTGACGCCCAGGACGGCACGTTGCCCTCCAGCCGGTTGTCGTGGTCGGTGGTGCTGAACCACTGCCCGAGCAACTGCCACACCCACCCGGTCCAGAGCTTCACCGGCGTGGCCGGCGGGACGTTCCCCGCACCCGACCATGAGTACCCGTCGTCGCTGTCGCTGGTGCTCACGGCGACCGACTCGGTGGGTGCCAGCGCGAGCACGAGCCTGCTGCTCGACCCTCAGACCGTGAACCTGACCTTTGCCACCACCCCGAGCGGCCTGCAACTGTCCGTGGGAGCCCAGACGGTGACGACGCCGGTCACGAAGACCGTGATTGTCGGGTCGTCGAACAGCGTGAGCGCCCCCAGCCCGCAGACGTTCGGCGGTGCGTCGTACGCATTCTCGTTCTGGTCGGATGGTGGTGCGCGCGCCCACAACCTCGTTGCTCCCGCCACGCCGACGACCTACACCGCGGCGTTCGGTCAGCCGGGATGTCCCGCGTCGCCGAGCTTCGACTACACCATGCCCACCCCGACCGGGCCGCCGGCCGCCACCTCGCTGCCCGACGGCAGGATCGCCTACAGCGCGCTCGGGGCCGACGGCAAGTACTACCTGGTCGCCACCGACATCAGCGGGGATCCGCCGGCGGCCGGCCCGTTGGAGTGTCTGGATGGCCTCGCAACCGACAGCCCGGCCGTGGCCGCGGGCACGTCGTTCACCGCTCTCTTCGTCCGCACCGGCGACAACGCACTCTGGCAGCGCACCCTCACGAGCACCGGCACGGGCACCTGGGCCCGGCTCCCTATCGGTGGCGCTTCGGCCACCGGCCCGGGCGCGGTGGTGACCGCAGGTGACGTCTTGCACCTCGTCGTCCGCGGCACGAACGGCGCCGTCTACCACGCCACCCGCCGCGGCGCCACCTGGTCAGGTTGGGAAGGCCTCGGAGGCGGAGTACACGGGACGCCGGCCGTGGCACCACGGCCTGGCGGCGGGATCGCGGTCTTCGTGCGGGGCACCGACAACGGGATCTGGGCCAAGTACGGCGACACGGGGAGCTGGACGGGCTGGTCCCGCATACCCGGTGCGACACTCACGAGCCCGACGGTGGCGTGGGGCTACACGGCCGGCCGTCTGGACCTGTTCGTCGCGGGCACGAATGGCGGGCTGTTCCAGAACGGCCTGGTCGGCGGCACGTGGACTGGCTGGTTCCACCTGGACTCGACCCTGCCGGCGTCGGCGCGCATCGCGGCGGCGGCACGCACCGGTCGCGTCATCCTTTATGCGTCGGCCAACGGTGCCACCACCTACAAGCAGTACGTGGGACGATGGGTCGGCTACTTCCCGGCGTCGTACACCTGCACCGGGTGCCTTCCGAGGTTGAGATCGACACCTCTCGCTCCGTGACCCAGCGTCGAGGGCACACGCGAGGACCTAGCGCGGATTGGGCGGCCTGCTGCCACGCGGCAGGAAGAGGAACATGTTCACGTAATCGCGTTCCCCGGCCCGGCTGGGGTCCTGATGCGCCTCGGGCCGAAACCTGCCGAACTCGACCCATGCGTCATCGATGGAGGCGAAGGCGTCGTAGCCGCGCTCGGTGAGGTACGTGATGATCTCGGTGATCGTGTGGCCGGCGCTCAGGTGCCTCTGCTCGATCTCGACGAGCAGAACCGGATGGTCGCGGCCGAGCAACGCTTCGCCGCCCCGCAAGACCGATAACTCATGTCCTTCGACGTCGATCTTGACGAACCGGACGCCGTCGAGCCCCTGGTCATCGAGGCGCTCGAGCCTCACGGGAAGGTGCGACCGCACCCCGTCCACCGCGTCGTCCAGCCTGGCGTAGCCCGTGAGTGGTACGCCGGACTTCACGGGGATCGTCAGCTGGCCCTCGCCCGCGTGGTCGGACAACGCAACCTGCCGGATGTCGACGCGCCCCTTCGCCCATGTCGTCAGGGTCTCGACGCAAGCCGGCTGCGGCTCGAACGCCACCACTCGATCGAAATGCCGCACCATGAAGTAGCTGTAGACACCATGGTTGGCACCGATGTCAAGTGCGGTCCCTCCCCGGGCGACCAAATTGGGGACGGACCGCAGTTCCGGCTCGAGCGTGCCCGTCATACGCATCCATCCAACTCGAATAGGTAGACGCCAGGAGGACGGGAGGAGATTGAATGCGCGTCGCTTGAGGCGAAGCGCAAGCGAGGGCGTGGTGTTGGTCATCGTCGTTGACATGATTCGCTCGACAATCGCGGCGGTGTCGGCAGGTGGCCTCTACATCCAGCCCAATAGCTGAAACTCCCTACGATACACAGCCACGATCGTCGCCCGCTGGTCGTCGGCCGAAGCTGGAAGTCGATGCCAGCCATGGGCGCTCGATTCCTTGATGAACTGCGACAGCGGCATGTCTGCGGGGAGTACGAGATCACCCGGTACCGCGTACTCCGGACCGGAGCCGGAGTCCGCCAGCGCCACGGGCGTGCCCAGGGCGTGGGCCATCACGAGCGGCCCGCTCGTCTCGCCGACCGACCGTCGGCGGGGCAGCAGGACGGCATCGGCTGCCGCCAAGACGAGCGAAAACGTGGAGTCGTCCGGATCCTCAACGACGACGACGTTGTCCGGGGCGGACCTGAGCGCCCGGGCCGTGGGCGCATCGGCCACGCTGCCAAGCAGGACGAGGGATGTGTCTGGCGCACCCCCGGCCGCCCGGATCAGCTCGTCCACCCGCTTGGCCGCTCTCAGGCGGCCCGCCAGGACCAACACATTGCTGTAGTGGCCACGGAGCAGGCGGGTGCGTTCCGCCAAGCGGGCTTCTTCCGGTGGCCGCTCGACCGAGTGGAAGAGCGGGACGACACCTACGGGATGGTCGAACCCGTTCTGGCGCAGCAGGTTCGCCGCATGACGGCTGTGGACGACGACGCGGTGCCGCCGGAGGATGCGCAGCATGACCGGGGACAGCGCGCTGTGAACCCGGGTGCCGCGGGGAACGACGTCATGCAGCGTCACCAGGCAGCCCCGCCGACGGGCGAGAGGAAACAGGAGGGACCGGCTCGAGTTGGACAGGTGCGCGTTCACCCTGCCGGCACGTCCGGGGCGCGCAACGAGATGCGCACGGACGCCGTCGGCAACCAGCGCATCCACCAGGTGGCTCGCGGCCCGACGTGGCCCCAGCGACCTCGATGGGGCGGCGACCTGCAGGATCACGTTTGTCCCTGGATGGCGAGTCAATGGGCGGCCCACGAGCGGTTCAGCATCCTGCGGGAGAATCGGGCGTGGGACGCACGATCACAGCAAGGTGGCCATCATCGACGTCGAACGCCGGATCCTCGAAGAGACCGAAGGCGCTGTTCTTGGCTCTTTGCGCCTCGATGCGTTGCTCAGGCGGTGGCCAGACCAATGTATCGCCGCGCATACTGAAGTCAGTAAAGACGACGGCATCGACAATATCCTCACGGAAAAGCGTGCATACGTCGTCCCGATTTAGTGTGTCGCTGCCGTAGGCGGAGATGGCATCCACGATCGGTTTAGGTTGCATCGGCCGAATGCGTATGAGCTCCTTGTCGAAGGCAACATTATAGGAATATATTTCGAGCGGTGGCGCGATCCCGCCGATCAGGTAGTCATTGCCAGCAGGCAGGAAGAGAACACGCTCGGATGGTCGCAGTCGCCCACCGGCAAAGGCCCGGTCCATGTCATCGTCGAAAGCCTGCACCAGTTCGTGGTTGTGAACCGCCTGACTCCGGGCGTCGAGCAGGCCGTGCGACGCCGTCTCGAGCACGAGCGCTGCGGCCAGAGCGAGGCCGAGGACTCGGCGGCGGCGAAACAGCCAAACCACGGCAACGGCGGCAAAGACCGCCAGCACCACGCGGAGGCCGACATGCCAGCGGTACGCCGCTCGCATTCCCTCGAATGGCTGCAGGCTGTACACCCAGGACCAGGGCAGAGTGGCGGTCGCGTCCGACGCTGGCATCACGTGGTTGGTAGCAGTGACGACCCCAGCTGAATTGACGGTAACGACGGGGACAGATGCCTTGTCGAGAACCTTCAGCGAGGGGCCCAGGCCCAGGGCGAGGCAGGCGAGGCCGCTCACGGTCAGCGCGACCACGGAGAGACGATTCGAGCGTCGAAGACGCAGCAACAGAACCGCCCCCGCGATCGCAGCAACGATCATGAACACGCCGACGAACGTGCCGATGAGCGGCGTGCCGTCTGCGTAGAAGTCGAGAGGATCCCATCGGTCGACCGGCGACCGGACAAGATCACCCAAGAGGCTGTCCCTCGTGGGGACGATCGCGGTTACGATATCGACCGCATAAGCCCTGTAGAAGCCCAGGGGGAAGTTGGCGCTGACCTCCGCACTCGGCTCCAGGACCCGGAAGATGATCCCCGGCACGAGGAACGCGATGAGCGTGCACAGGGGCACGAGACAGCCTCGCCACCGCGTTCGGCTCATCGCTACGACTGCGGCTGCGATGCACAGGGGAGCGCCGATGACCACGGACAGGGTCCAGGCGTACGGGTCCAGGTAGACCAGCAGGAGGGCCGCGGCGAACGTGAGGCCTACGTAGGTGACCACGATGGAGGGCGGACTTCCGTTCGGCCTGAGCGCGGCGTACGCAAGCGCGATCGGGACGGGCAGCAGCACGAAGCCCAACCAGAGCGCCGTCTTGCCAGTGTGCGCGACGAGGATCGGCGACAGGTAGTAGAGGCACGCGGCGAACGCGCCTGCGGCGACGCTGCGGGCGATCGACGCTGCGAACGCCCACAACGCCGCGACTCCGGCGGCGATGGCGAGCAGCGAGAGCACGTTGACGGCTACCTCGATGCCCATCCCCAGCCGTGTCAGCAGGAAGGCGCCGCCGACGAACGGCATGCCGACGCTGAGGTCGACGCCCGCCGGATAGCCGATGTACTTGCAGGTGACCATCCCGTCACCGAGGCACTCCACCCAGCTCGTCACCGAGACGAACGGTGCGAGCGGGACGGTGCGGCCGGAGAAGGGTACGACGCCGTACAGCCACGCGGTGGCCATCACAATGGCGACGTAACCGGCGCCGATCGCGACGCGCCGGTCGCGCCACCAGGTGCGGTGGATGGTGCCGCCCGGAGCCGGCGAGCCCGGAAGGCCATCGTCACCGGACGCACGCGCGGTCGGTGTCCTCAGCGTTTGCCGCTGCGTCGAGATGCCATTCATCTCAACCGGTCACCGGACGTCGCGGGCTGGGCTGGTGGGCACGTTCTCGGTGCGCGCGCCGTCGGTCGTGCGATCGGTGCGCTGCTGCCCATGGTGCTCGGCGGCCGGGGACTGATGGTCTGCCGTACCGTCCAGCGCAGTCGCTGCGTCAGGAGCGTGCGAGGCGGCACCCGCCTGACGTTCGCGTCGCGCGAGCACCTGGTTGCCAACCGTCGCAACGAGCTCGGACGCCAGCACGAGAAACCTCAGCGCGAGCGACGCGGCCAGCAGAGCCGCCGACGAGGCACCCGGAACGACCGCCACGAGGACGGCCTCGCGCACCCCTATCCCGCTCGGCAACGGGAAGATGAGGAAGCCAACGACCCAGCTCAGCGCGAATGCGCTCATCACGGTGACGGGATTGGCGTCGGTGTCCTGCCCACTGAGGAGGACCGCGTACGCCGCCGAGCCGGTGATGGCGTTGCCGAGCGACCACGCGAAGGAGACCAGGATGCGCCGCTGGGTCGGGAGGACATCCGGGTCCGGCACTCGCCTGATGAGCCGATGGGCAGCGTGAAGCGCAGAACCCAGGGCGCGCCGGTGGAGCAGCAACGGAGCCAGGAGGCCACACAACGAGATGGCACGGAGCCACGGCGGGAGAGAAGCAGCGAACACCAATCCAGACGCCAGCGTGCAGCCGGCGACGACCGTGGTGAATGCCCACACGGCGGCCGCGGTTGCCGCCTGGCCGACGCGGGCGCCGGCCGTGACGGTCATGCTCACCTGGCTCGCGGCCTGTACGAACCCGCCGGCCGGTAGGTACTTCGTGAGCTGCGATGCGTAGAGCGAGCCTGCCAACGCCCGCCGGTCATGCCGCCCGTCGAACAGTTCGGTCCACGCCCGGGCGGCGAGGGCGATCGAGGCGAGCGTGAGCACGCCGGCGACGATCAGCGCAGGGGGGTCGGGGAGGACCTGGCCTCGCGACTCGTCCAGCGCCCGGCGTAGGGCGATGATCAGCCCGACGATGCCGAGGACGAAGACGGCGAGCCGGATCGTGCGCCGGTGGTCCGCGAGCCTCACGGGGCGCTCGTCAACGATCGGCGGCGGCGTGACGACGCCGCACGGTTCTCGGTCACGGGGTCCGAGCGTACGGGCGCCTGGGACCGGTGTCGCAAAGCCGTGACCAGACGCGCGGGACGGAGGAGCAACCGACGAGGATCGCCCCACAGGGGGTCGTGGGGTGTTCGTGCAGTTGATGCCATCCAGCCGTTTTTCCTCCCGGTCCTCGTCCCGTGACACGATCGGGAGACACGGGGAGAGGTGGTGGTCAGGATTTCGACGATGAGCAGGACGCGATCTCGGTCGCTGGCCCGAGACGTCGAGTACGTCCTTCGGCAAGTCTTCGCGAACCCGGGGAACAAGGGCGAGCGGCTGCGTCGGACGGCGGAAGCCATGATCTTTCCCGCCTGGACGCGACTCACCGGTGGCTACTGGACCACAACGTACGCCGGTGGCCAGTTCGTCGTGCGCCGAGGGCAGGGAGCGTCGCACACGGTCTACGCACGGTTGCCGGACTATCGAGAGATGTCGTTCTGGTTGGCGGCCCTCCGCCCGGGTGACCTCTTCGTCGACGTGGGGGCGAACATCGGGATCTACACGGTGCTCATGGCGTCGAACGGCTGCGAGGTGGTCTCGGTGGAACCTGCTGGGGATGCGCGTCGCCTCCTGGAGGTCAATCTCGGCCTCAACGGGCTGAAGGCGGACATCATCGCCGCTGCCCTGGGTCGCGCTCCCGGGCAGAGCAGGCTGACGGCCGAGCTCGGCTCGATGAACTACCTCGTATCGCGCTCTGGCGACGACGGAGAACTGCGGGACTCCGTCACCGAGGTCGCCGTCACCACACTCGACGACGTGCTGGGAGATCGAACGGCCGCCGGAGTCAAGATCGACGTGGAGGGATTCGAGCTCGACGTGGTGCTCGGTGGCTCCCGGGCTCTCGGCGACCAGCGCATCGGCATCGTGCAACTCGAGTGGAACAGCATGGCGCGTGAGCGATTCGGCCGACATCGAGACGAGATCGCCCAGACTCTACGCGACGCCAACTACGTGCTGACGAGGCCCGACGAGCAGGGGCGCCTTCGGCCAACGGTGCCCGACGAGGGACCCGATGTCTTTGCGGTCGCCCCGCGTCTCAGGGACCAACTCGTCGTCCACGGCGGCTGAGCTCAGCGAGGGGAAGGCGGGAGAGGCTCGGCATGCGCCAGGCGAACCTCGGCTGGACCTGATCGGTCGAGGCCTGCGGCCTTGACCACCGCGGTCGCAACGTCCTGCCATGTCGGCGCCTTCCTGAGTGCGCCGTCGGCCAGGGCCGGAAGGTTGCCGGCACAGCGCTGAATGGCGTCTGCGAGCGATCGGGCGTCGCCGGGTGCGGCGAGCGTGCCGTTCTCGCCATCGCTGATCACGTCGGTCAGACCGCCGACCGCGGTGGCGACCACCGGTCGCCCGGCGGCGAACGCGATCGGCGCGATGCCCGACTGCGTGGCGCTGCGGTAGGGCAGCAAGGCCGCGTGATGCTCGGCGAGCAGTCCGCACACCTCGCTGTCGGGCACGTAGCCGAGGAGCAGGTCCACCTGGTCGGCCAGTCCGCGCCTGCGAACCTCCTCGTCCCAGTCCTGTGTCGGGTCCCACGCCTCGCCGGCAACCGTCAAGCGGTGGCGGATGCCCTGTTGGCGGAGCAACGCGAGGGCGTCGAGCGCGAGATCGAGGCCCTTGTAGGGGCGGATGAAGCCGAAGAACAGCAACCGCAGCTCGTTGTCCGCCACCTCCGGAAGGGGGATCGGCTCGACGTCGATGTTCGGGGGATGCGGGGTGATCACCGCTTCGACACGCGTGCCGAGCAGATCGTCGAGGTCGTCGGCGACGGTCGACGCGTGGACGACGACGCCGTCGCAGCGGGACAGGATCCAGCGGGTGAGGGGTCGCTGCAGTGGGAGCGGTTCGTGGGGTAGGGCGTTGTGGACGACGGCGACCGTGCAGGTCCCGCCCGCAACTGCCATGATCAGCCGGTAGGTCAGGACGTGGAACGGCGTCGCCCACACCAGGACGAGGACGTCGCTGTGCCGCGCCGACCGCCCCGCCCGCCACCACGAGATGGGATCCCACCAGCGCAAGGCGAACACGGCGGTCGGGTGTGGTGGCACATCTCCGTCGACCTGCGCGCGCGGGAAGAAGCGCTTGGGATACTGGTGCCGCCACGACAACACGGTGACGTCGTGCTCCCGCGCCAGCGCCCGGGAGAGGCGGCCGCCGTGCTGCGAGACGCCGCCGCGGATGGGTGGGACCGGGCCGACGAAGGTGATGAGCACGGTCGTCACGCCGCCAGGACGGCGCGGAGAATCGCGATCGCTTCGGGCATCAGCATGGCATCCTTCGGGCGTCCGGCGGACGGCGCGATGCTAACGATCCGGCGTCCCCGCCCAAAGGCAACATAGCTGCCTCGGGCGGCCGCCCGCAGGCGGGCGATTCCACGTGAAGCCAGCCACTCGGCACGGCCACGGGCGGCGGCATGCCGATCGATGGCCCCATGATCATCCGGCGAGTCGTCCACGCTCGGGTCGCCAGCAGGCTACGACGCACGCTGATCGGACGAGTACCGTGAGCCTCTCTCAGGCATGAAACTGATCATCCAGATCCCCTGCCTCAACGAAGAGGCGCAGCTCCCGGCCACGCTCGCCGACCTCCCACGCCGGCTCGACGGCTTCGACCGGGTCGAGTGGCTGATCATCGACGACGGCTCCAGCGACGCCACCGTCGACGTGGCGCGGGCCCACGGTGTCGATCACATCGTCAAGCTGACCAACAACAAAGGCCTGGCCTCGGCGTTCCAGGCGGGCCTGGACGCCTGCCTAAAGCTCGGGGCCGACGTGATCGTCAACACCGACGCCGACAACCAGTACTCGGCCGCCGGCATCCCGGCGCTCGTGGCCCCCATCCTCTCCAGCGAGGCCGACATGGTGGTCGGCGACCGCCACGTCATGGAGATCGAGCACTTCTCCTACGTCAAGAAGCGGCTGCAACGCATGGGAAGCTGGACGGTGCGACGGGCGTCCGACACGGACGTGCCCGACGCCACGTCGGGCTTTCGGGCATACAACCGCGAGGCCGCCCTGGGCTTGACCGTCGTGTCCAAGTTCACCTACACGCTCGAGTCACTGATCCAGGCCGGCAAGAGCCTGGTGGCGGTTGCGGACGTGCCGGTGTCGACGAACCCCACCACCCGCGAGTCGCGCCTGTTCGGCTCGATGTGGTCGTACGTCGGACGCAATGCGATGGCGATCTTCCGGATCTACGCCGGTTACGAGCCGCTCCAGGTGTTCACGGGGCTCGCAGTGTTCCTGCTGGTCGGCGCATTCGCCGCGTGGTCACCGTTCCTGTGGGACTGGATCATCAACGGCAACCGCGGCGGACACCTGCAGTCCATCGTGCTGGGCGGCGTGCTCTTCGTTGCCTCGATACAGACGTTCGCGCTGGGCGTGTTGGCCGACCTCATCGGTGCCCACCGCGTCGTGACGCAGCGCACGCTCGAACGGGTGCGGCGCATCGAGCTGCAGCTCGGGGTGCGGCCCTCGCACTACGTGCCCGGCCACCGGGGCGACGGCGCGGAGCTCGAACCCATGCCGTCACCGACGCCGGAGTCCGCGAGCGGCGCCCGAGATGCGGCTCCCGGGGATGGGTCGGAATCCTCACCGGACCTGGGTGAACGCACGCGCATCTGATGGGCACCGCACGGTCGCCCACTAGGATGCGCCGATGCCGGGAACCGCGTTCACTCGGCCCTCGCTGGGGGCGAACTCCACGCTGCGCTGGCCCCTGATCCAGTCGCGGCTCGATGCGGTCAGGCCCGAGACGATCCTGGAGCTGGGTACCGGCACGGGTGGGGTCGCGGTGCACCTTGCGTCGCGGGCCCGGTACGTCGGTGTCGAGCCCGACGAAACATCCCGTGTCATCGCAGCGTCCCGGATGGCCAACGCTGACGCACGCCTGGTCCCGGACCTAGCCGACCTGGCAAGCGGCGAGCTCTTCGACCTGGTCTGTGCCTTCGAGGTGCTCGAGCACATCGTCGACGATGCCGGCACGCTGTCGCAGTGGGTCGAGCACGTCCGCCCGGGCGGGCACGTGCTCGTGTCGGTTCCCGCAGACCCCCACCGCTTCGGGCCCTGGGACGAGTTGGTAGGGCACGTGCGGCGCTACACCATCGACGATTTGACGAAGTTGCTCGAGGTCGCGGGCCTCGAACCCATCGATGTTCGGTACTACGGGTTTCCGGCCGGGGTGGCGCTCGACATCGGCTACAACTGGTTCGCTCGTCGCCGCCTCGCTCGTTCGTCGACGCCCACCGACCTCGCGGACCGCACCGCCCAGAGTGGCCGCAACGTCCAACTGCCGGAATCGGTTCGCCGTGTCAGTTGGTACGCCATGGCTCCGTTCCGCCTGGTGCAACGCCGCTACCCGGACAAGGGCGTCGGCCTCGTTGGCTTCGGCCGCCGTCCTGGCTAGCCCGGGGTGTCGTGTTCCACGACGTCGGGCCCCGGCAGGTAGCCTGCTTCGCCGATGTCAGCGACCGTCGCCCCCGTCGGTTCCGACCCCCAGACCCCCGGCACCGACTTGCGGGAGATCTCCAGGCGACCATCGCCCCTCAAGCGCATGGTCGACGTCTGGCGCCACCGCGAGCTCCTTCGGAACCTCGTCCGCAAGGACCTCAAGGTCAAGTACAAGAGCAGCGTCCTGGGGTTCTTCTGGACACTGCTCAACCCGGCGCTGTACCTGGTGGTCTTCTCCATCGTGTTCCAGGAGATCCTGCGCGTCCGCGTGCCGTACTACGCGGTGTTCCTCCTGTCGGGCCTGCTCGTATGGAACTTGTTCTCGGCGGCGGTCGGCGGTGGAACCGGCTCCATCGTGGACAACGCCGGTCTCGTGCAAAAGGTCTGGTTCCCACGCGAGGTCCTGCCCCTCGCCACCATCGGCGCTGCCCTCATGCACTTCTTCTTCCAGTTGCTCGTGCTGATCGGCGCCCTCGCCATCTTCCGCAGGCCCCCCGAGTGGGAGTTCCTGCCGGCACTGATACCTGCTCTCCTGGCGCTGTTGGTCCTTGCGGCCGCGCTCGGCATCGCTTTGTCCGCGGTCAACGTGTACCTCCGTGACACACAGCACCTGCTCGAGCTGGTCCTCCTTGCCTGGTTCTGGCTCTCGGCGATCGTCTACCCCTACCGTGATGTCGCGGATCGGCTCGGCGACAACGCCTACATGCTGCTCCTCAACCCCATCATCTCGATCGTCGTGTTGTTCCAGCGGGCGATCTACAACCCGCCGGCCGAGTCCGGGATCGTTCCCGACGCAGGCCTCGGTTGGTACCTTCGCAACATCGCCATCGTCGGAGGGGCCTCGCTCGTGCTCCTCATGTTTGCGCTCTGGCTGTTCGGTCGCCTCGAGGACAACCTCGCCGAGGAGATCTGACCGTTGACAGTTGCCGTCGAGGTCGAGAAGGTCACCAAGCGATTCCGCCTGTACAAGCACAAACCCGACTCCGTCAAGGAGCGTGTGGTCAAGGCGGGACGCACCGGCTACGAGGAGTTCTGGGCGCTGCGTGACGTGTCGTTCGAGGTCCTCGACGGCCAGACGGTGGGTCTGCTGGGTCACAACGGATCCGGCAAGTCGACACTGCTGAAGTGCATCACCGGCACCCTCCGACCGACCACCGGGCACATCCGAACCCGCGGACGGGTCGCGGCGCTGCTCGAGCTCGGGGCCGGCTTCCACTCGGAGCTCACCGGCCGCGAGAACGTGTACCTCAACGGCTCCATCCTTGGCATCACCCGCCAGGGGATCGACCGGATCTTCGATGACATCGTCGCGTTCGCCGAGATCGAGCAATTCATCGACCAGCAGGTCAAGCACTATTCGTCGGGCATGTACGCGCGGCTCGCCTTCGCGGTGGCGGTCAACGTCGACCCTGACGTGCTGCTGGTCGACGAGGTTTTGGCGGTCGGCGATGAATCGTTCCAGCGCAAGTGCATGGACCGCATACGCGGGTTCCAGCGAGATGGCCGCACCATCATCCTCGTCACCCACGCGGCCGACCTGGTTCGGCACCTGTGCGACCATGCCGCGGTTCTCGATCGGGGCACGATGGTCACCTTCGGTGAACCCAACGACGCCGTCCGGGTCTTCCGCCAGACGCTCGCCGCCCGGGGTCTGGACATCCCCGTCGAGGCGACCGAGTCGCGCGAGGAACGGCTCACCCGCACCGTGCGGTTCACCGGCGTGCAGCTCGAGTGTCCTGACGGCAGGCAGCATCTCATGACCGGCGACCCGCTGAGGATCCGGATCGGGTACGAGGCGTCCGAGGCGGTACCCGACTGCATCTTCGCTCTGGAGATCCACGACCAGGACGGCATCCGCCTGCTCGGCACCAACACCGAACACCTGGGGCTCCCGCTCGGCGTCGAGCCCGGAACGGGGGAGGTCCTGTTCGAGTTCCTGGACGTCCCGCTGCTCGACGGGATGTATGCGATCAGCCTCGGCATTCACGACACCAACGGTGTCGAGTTCGACCACCGCGATCAGCTCGACCGCGTCGCCGTCGAGAGCCGGGGCCGGATGTCAGGACGGGTTGCGTTCCCGCTGCGCGTCTCGCGGCGGACGGCGGCCGGCGACGCGGCCGTGCAGGTTGCGAGCTGAGGGGCCGGCCGAGCCGCGGCGCGCTCAGCGCACAGCGATCCGCTGGTACACCTCGGTCACGCCCTGGGCGCACGCGTCCCACGAGTAGCTCCTGGCCCGGGCCATGCCGTCTCGCACCAGCCGGCCTCGAAGCGCATCGTCCTGAACGACGCGCAGCAGCGCGTCGGCCAGCTTGTCAACGTCGCCGACGGGGACCTGGACAGCCGCGTCCCCCACGATCTCGGGCAACGCACCGGCGGTCGTCGTGACGACCGGGACGCCCGCAAGCATCGCTTCCAGCGGTGGCAGCCCGAACCCCTCGTAGACCGACGGATATGCGAGCACATGAGCGGCGTGGAGCAGGTCGGCTCGGGACTGGTCGTCCACCCAGCCCAGCTGCACGATCCGGTCCCGATGGGCTGCGTCGGCGACCGCGGCGTCCAGCTGCTCCCACCCCCAGCCACGTTTGCCCGCCAGCACGAGGCGCAGGCCCTCGCCCGGCAGGGTCGCAGCCACGGCGTCGAACGCCCGTACCAGGCTGACCAGGTCCTTGCGGGGCTCGATCGTCCCCAGCGCCAGCACGAACGGCGCGCCGCCCGCCAGCCGTCGTCCGCGTGCAGGATCCCCCGGCGGGGGTGCCGACACGCCGTTGTGCACCACGTGGACACGATCGGCGGGCACGGTGAAGTGGTCCGTGACCTCGGCGGCGATCGTGGCCGACACGGTGTGCACGTGGGCGCCGCGGCGCAAGGCGGCCGCGATCTGGTCGGGATAGCGCCGCGTGTAGGCATCGCACAGCTCGGGGAACCGCACGCAGGTGAGATCGTGGATCGTCATGAGCGCCACGCCATGCCGCGTCGGCGGGACCACGTAGTTCGGACCGTGCACCACGTCGACCCGGCCGGTCCAGGCATCAACCGGTGGGAACGGCACGCGCCGCCACAGCGCCAGCATCGAGCGGGCGGGCACCGGCCAGCCGGTCGGGCGGACGCCGGCCGGCAATCGGCGGGCCAGCTCCGTCCGGTATCGCCGTGTCAGCCCGTACGCGACCAGCTCGAGGTCATCGCGCCGACTGAGGCGTTCGAGCAGTTCCCGGGTGAACACGACGACGCCCGTCGGCACGTCGAGCAACGGGGTCGCGTCGATGGCGACGCGCAACGTGTGTCAATCCTCGTAGAGGCGTGGAACACGGGCGATCACGGCGTAGTCCTGCGGGCCGTACAGGACATTGTTGAGGTGGGCGAACGCTTCGTTCCATCGCGCCGCCCACTCCGGCAGGTCGGCGGTGTCCTCGACCAGCGGCACGTGCAACTTCGCCATCGGAGCGAAGTAGCGGACATCGATCCGCCCGTAGCCCGCTTGCTCGCACAGGAAGGTCAGGAGCGAGGGATGTAGCGGCCAAACATGTGACGGGTCGAGCACGAAGCTGTTGCCGAGCACGAACAGCGCGGTGGGATTCGGCGTCTCCAGCAGTAGGAGGCCGCCGGGGCGGATCCGCGTCTTCGCGAGCTCCACGAGCTCGCGCACGGTCCGCACCGGGAGGTGTTCGACCACCTGGATGGCGCACACGGCGTCGAACGACTCGGGCGGCTGCTCGCGCAGGTAGGTAACGGCGTCGCCCTCCGTCACGTTCAGACCTGCGCCTCGAGCTTCGGCAACCATCGCCGCGTCCAGATCGACGCCGACCGCCTCGATCCCCGAATCGGCGAGCGCCGACAGCAGCTCGCCCCGGCCGCATCCGACATCGAGGACGCGTCGGACGCTGCCCAGCACGTCCCAATAGCGCTCGCGGGTGGCCGCCAGGATGTCCTCGTTCGACCCGCGGAACCGGCCCTCGAACGTGACATAGTCGAACGGAGCCGGCACCCGATCGGGTGGCAGCGGCGGCGGCTCGACCGCGGCGGCCGCACCGGATTCCGCCAGCCACGTCCGCACCGCGCGATCCAGGTCGTTGACCCTGCTGCGCAGCTCGATGAAGCGTTCCGCAACGCCCGGGAGCCCTGCGCTGGGCGCGATGCCGAAGGCCACGTCGTGCAATGCCTGCTGCGTGTCGAGCAGCGCTTGCTGCGTGGCGTGCACCTCGCCCGCCGCGAGCTCCCGCTCGACCTCGATGCGGCGGCGTGCCTCGTCCCTTTCCGCCTCGAGCTCCTGGCGCACGGCCAGCGTCTCGTGCTCGATGTGCTGGCGCAGTTGCTGGGAAACGGGGCCTCGCAGAGCGTCGACCAGTCGGCCGATGACGCGCCGGGTCACCGGCCGCAGTGCGCGTTTGACGGCGCCCTTCACGCCTCCGCCGCTCGCGTCGGGCCGAGATGTCGGCACGGGCGCAGGCGCGTCGGCCGCGCCCGGTCGGGTGGGTTTCGCGACGCGGGTAGCCAGCCGGTCGGCGGATTCCTCATCGAGCAGGCCGTTGGTCATGGGTTGCCTCCGATGTGATCCCTCGACAGGGTGGCGGCGGCACCGAGGGCCCGGCGCGCGACAGGCGATGTCGCGGGTGTCCCCAGCTCCGAGAGGCGGGTGGCGAGGTCGTCACGGCCGCCGCTGCGTTCGATCCCCAACGACCGTAGGACACGGCGCGCCGCCTGAGCCAGATCGAGCGTCGAGGCGAACGCGCGCGCCGCCCGGCTCCTACGGGCCTGGTCGGGCGCGGCGGCGAGCGTCGATGCGAGCTCGCCGAGTTCGCTCGGGCTCCCGATCGCCACGAACTCGCGCCCGCGCTCGGGCACGACGGACGCCACGACATCTTCCGTGGCTACGCACAACGTCCCGAGTGCGAGAGCGACCAGCAGCCACTCCTCGTCGACCAGGGCGGCGGACGCGAGGGCCAGCGCAGTGGGGACGTCGTTGTGGGGAATAGGGTTCGCTGCGCACGCTCGCGCGTCGATCGCGGTGTCGGGCAAGCCCACCCGCCGGCGGTTGCGGGCCCGCACGAACGGCGGAAACCAGGACCAGCGCCCCAGATCCGCTGCGCCTCGGCGCACGCGGACGTGGCGGTCCTGGTCCGGGGCCGCGGGACCAACCAGCACCGCATCCGGCGGCATGGGTCGGTCGATGTCATCGCCTTCGCTCACCCACACGGCCATTGGCCGATCGCCGTGCGCTCCTGCGGAGGCCGCCAGCGACATCGCGAACCATGCCGAGGGATGCTCGTCCGGCGCCAGCCGCACCGATGCGACCGGGCGCGCCCAGCGCGCGAGGGACACGATCAACTCGACGGCGGTCGGGTCGGGTGACCGGTCGATCAGCAGCCCCAGCCACGGACGCTCCGGTCTCACCGCCGGCCAGCCCCGCCGAGGAGGGCGGCGACGACCCGCTCCCACGACAGGACGGAGGCACGCCGCCTCCCCTCTGCGCCCATTCGAGCCGCGGCCTCGGGGTCGGTGGCGAGCTGGTCTATCGCTGCGGCGATCGACGCGGGAGACCCGTCGGTGACCAGGCCCGTCACCCCGTGCTCCACCCACTCCAGGACGCCCCCGGAATCGGGCGCGGTGATGACCGGCTTGCCGGCGAGGAAGGCCTGGAGCGTCACGTAGCCGTAGTCCTCCTCGAAGGGTACGTAGACGACTCCGAGAGCACCCGCGTACAGCGCCACCAGCTCCTCGTCGGGCACGAATCCCGGTAGCTCGAGCCGGGCGGCGACGCCCGCCGAACGGGCGCGTGCGACGAGGGAGTCACGCATCGTCCCTCGACCGGCGATGACCACCCGTGTCCCACTCGCCAGGTGCGGGATGGCGTCGACCAGCAGATCCGGTCGCTTGTTGTGCTCCAGCCTGGTCGGACTGAACACGTAGTCGCCGAACGGGCCTTCGTGAAGTCGGTCGTGCAGCGGCGGCGGGTGGTACAGGGGCGCGCCGTCGATCCCGTTGAAGTGCTCCAGGCGCAGCGCCACCTCCCGCGAGGTGGTGAATCGCCGCTCTGCCTCCTCGAGGGCGACGTTGTCCCACTGGACCAGCAGCCGCTGTGCCTCCAACGCCTCGGGATCGAGCGTGAAATCCGTCCAGGGGCTGTCGGCCGCGTCGTAGGCGGCTCGGTGCTGATGGAAGAGCCATACGCGCTTGCGGGGATGGCGGACGAAGTAGGACGGAAAGTTCGTCGCGATCACGAGGTCGGCGTCGATCGGTACCAAGCGCCACGCGAGGGCGGCGTCGAAGATGCGGGCACGATCCCAAGCGGTGGGCAGTCGCACCAGCTCGGTGTCGTGCCCGGCCCGCGTGAGCGCCTCGACGAGGTTCTCCTGGTGGAGCTCGGCGCCGCCGCGCATGAATGGCACCTGGGCGCCGCAGACACAGATCTTCATCCGGGGCGTAGCGCTCGGTACATCGAGCCAGTGATGCTAGCGCGGGGTGGTCCGGCTGGTAGATTCTCCCGCCTTGTGACCACTTCTCGACGTATCGCCGTCGTGCCGGCGCGGTACGGGTCCGACGTCATAGGCGGCGCCGAGGTACAGCTCCAGGAGGTCGCACACGGACTGGCCGAGCGTGGTTGGGACGTCGAGGTCTTGACCACGTGCGCCCGAGACCACTTCACGTGGACGGATGTGTATCCGCCAGGGATCGAGGAAGACGGCAAGGTCGTGGTGCGCCGCTTCCACGCGGTCGTCGACACACCCCGGGTCGATCGAGCTGCGATCGGGGCGGCCATCCTCGCCGGGCAGCGCGTCGACCTGATGCAACAGCAGCGCTGGATGAACGACGACCTGCGGGTCCCCGAGCTGTTCCATTACCTGCTCGACCATGGCGATGACTATCGGTGCATCTTCTTCGCGCCGTACCTGTTCTGGACCACGTTCACCTGCGCACAGGTGCGCCCGGAGCGCTCGCTGCTCGTGCCCGCTCTCCACGACGAGCCACAAGCGCACCTCGAGCTGTTCCGTCCACTGTTCGCCGGCGTGCGCTTCGTCTGGTTCCTCACCCAGCCCGAACAGGAGCTCGGCCGCCGCCTGTTCCCGGACCTGGCATCGCACGAGGTCCTCGGTTCCGGCGTGCCCCTGCCCGCCTCCTACGACCCGGACCGGTTCCGCCGCCGCTTCGGCGTCGACGGGCGGTTCGTGCTCTACGCGGGTCGGCGGGAGGGTGGCAAGCGCTGGGAGTGGCTGCTCGATGCCTTCGCCCGAGCCGTGCTTCTCCACGATCTCCCGTTCTCGCTGGTCACCATCGGCGCAGGCGAGGTGCGAGCCCCGGCGGAGATCGCAGACCGGGTGATCGACCTCGGGTTCGTCGCCGGCGAGGACCGCAACGACGCGTTGGCGGCGGCCGACGCCTACCTCCAGCCGTCCCAGTACGAGTCCTTCTCTCGCACGGTCATGGAGGCATGGTTGGCGGGAACCCTGGTGATCGCCAACGAGGCGAGCGACGTCGTGCGGTGGCACTGCGAACGATCGGGGGCGGGTCTGACCTTCGGTGACGAGACGGACCTCGCGCAGTCGCTGTGCTTCCTCGCCGACGAGCCGGCGGCCGCGACGGCGCTCGCGGCGCGTGGCCGCGCCTACGTTCTCGACAACTACCAGTGGAGTGGCACGCTCGACCGGATCGAGGCCGTGATCGATCGCCACTTTCCCGCCGCCTGACACGGGGTTCCGATGCGGATTCTGATGGTGACGCCGTACCCACCTGTGCGTGACGGCATTGCCAGCTACGCCGTTCAGGAGGTGAAGGTCCTGAGGGCGGCCGGCCACGACGTCGAGGTGCTCTCGCCGGGGCCGTCCGCGGCCCATCACCACCTCGACCTACGCGGGCCGCGTGGCCCGCTCTCGCTCGCCAAGCGGGTGCGCGGGTACGACCGCGTCATCGTCCAGTTCCACCCCGACGTCTTTTACCCCCATCCCCTTTCCGGGCGTGAGCGGCTGGAGGTGACCGCCGGGCTTCAGCTTGCGTTCCTGCTGGCTCGACGGGTCGAGATCCGTGTGCACGAGGTGAACTACGACTGGGGGCGGGATGGATCACACCACGCCCGGCTTTTCCGCTCGTTGTGGCAGCGCGTCGACGAGGTGACGGTCCACACCGATGACGAGCGGTCGGCGTTCTCCGCGGCGTTCGGCGTCGCGCCGTCGTCGGTTCGGATGATCGAGCACGGCGGCCACTTCGAGCGCCGGGCTCATGTCGACCGCGCCGAGGCCCGACGACACCTCGGCCTGCCCGACGATCAGCTCGCCTTCCTGAGCATCGGGTTCGTCCAGCCGCACAAGGGCTTCGACCGTGCGGTTCACGCCTTTGCCGGGCTCGACGCGCATGGTTGCCGGCTCGACGTGGTCGGCTCGGTACGTGTGGACGAGCCAGAGTACGTCGTGTACCGGGACGAGCTGGCCGACCTGGTCGCCGGCACACCCGGTGCCCATCTGCACGACGAATATGTCAGCGATTGGCTGTTCGACGTCTGGTTGGTGGCTGCCGACGTGGTGGTGCTCCCTTACCGCCACATCTGGTCGTCGGGCGTCCTGGAGCGGGCCAAGCAGTACGGCCGGCCGGTGATCGCCACGCGGGTGGGCGGGATGGAGGGCCAAGCGTCGGACGTCACCCAGTTGGTCGATGACGATCGTGCCCTGCGCCGCGCAATGTGGGCTGCGGCCGGGGCAGCTGAGGCTGCGTCGGAGCGTCCGTTGCGGAATTGGCCCGTCGACCACGCCGCGGTCGGCGAGGTCGACCGGAGCGAGGTGCAGGGCGAGATCCGACGCCGCGCTGACGCAGAGCGGGCTCATGCCGCTGTCCGCACACTCGAGGTCCGTGGTGTCGGCGACCTCGAGGCGAGCGATGCGAGCGGACCACTACGGAACGTGCCACTGTTCGCCGTCCCCCCGCCGGTGTCCGCGCGCCGCTCGTCGCGGTTCGCCAAGCGCGTTGTGCACCGGTTGGCGTACTGGTTGGTCGCTCCGTTGACCGAGCAGCTCAACGACCTGCGCGCGGCCGCCATCGCGAGCGTCGAGCGGGCCGACCGCGGCCGATCCGACGCTGATCGAGACGCCTCGCCGGACAAGGCAGGCGCGCGACACTGATCCCGTGATGACGCCGAAGGAAAAGCGTGCAACGGCGCGTGCCGGGTATGGGCGGCTGCTCGGCCACGAACCGAGATGGCGCGTGTCGAGGCGGATCGACCGGGCCATGAGCCGGCCATGTGCCTCCGTCGGGGCATTCCTCCTCGAGCTCGGCCGTTCGGAACAGTACCGGGACGCCGTGATCCGTCGCATCGGGGAGCGGCCGGAGGTCTCGAACCAAGCGTTCGTCGCGGCGGCCTACCGGGACCTGCTTCACCGGGCGGCGGACCCGGCGGGCTCGGCCTTCTACGAGGACCAGCTGGCCCGCGGCAAGAGCCGCCTTCGGGTGCTCGAGGACCTCGCGTCCAGCGACGAGCACGTCAATCGCGTGGTCAACGAGGCGTACCCCCTCCCCGACATTCGCTCCTCCGATCCGTCACGGTACCGCGACGTCGTCGAAGTCGATGGGCCGGGCCCGATACCCTGCTTCGTCGCCAACTCACAGGCTGACTTCGACTGGATCAGCGAGCAGATCGCGCTGCACGGGTACTACGACAGGCCCGGGATCTGGGGATATACGGTGACGCGCGAGAAGCGGGTCGTCGCCGAGATGCTGAGCTGCTTCGCGCCCCGCAGCGTCTTGGACCTCGGATGCGCCAACGGTGTTGTGATGAAGTGCCTCTACGACCTCGGAATCCGAGCCGACGGCGTCGAACTCAGTGACTCAGCCGTCCGGGCCGCCTTTCCGGAGATCAGGGACAACATCCATCAGGGTGACGTCATCGAGCTGGCGGGCGACCGAACATATGACCTGATCTCGGGGCTCGACATCTTCGAGCACGTCACGCCCTCCGATCTCCACAAGCTCATCGCAGCCATCGCCGACTTGGCGGAGACTGGTGGGTTCCTGTTTGCCAACATCCCGGCATTTGGAGAAGACGAGGTGTTCGGGACGGTGTTCGAGCCGTACGTCGACGCCTGGAAGGCGTCGGCCGCTCGCGGCGAGCCGTTCGACCTGCTTCACGTGGACGACACCGGGTTCCCCATGCACGGCCACCTGATCTGGGCAGGGTCGGGGTGGTGGGAGACCCAGTTCCGGGAGCACGGGTTCACGCGGGTGCACGCCGTCGAGCGAGCGTTGCACGAGCGCTACGACCCCTTCCTGCGAGAGGCCGCCCCCGCCCGCCTGGCCTTCTACGCCTTCATGAAGGGTGACGGTGCCGACCGCGCTGGGGCCATCGTGGAGCGGATCGAGCGGCTGAGCGCACCGCTCCCGGCGTGACCCTTGGCCGGGGGTTCAACAAGGCTGGTCGTGCGTCATCGCCGCCGGGGGGCGTCCGGTAACGTCGATGCCCGTGTTTCGTCGCCGAGCCGCCGCCGACCAGCAGTCCAGCAACCAAGGGGCGGAGCCACCGGCGGGCGGGATGACGATCACCCTCGACTACCCCGTGACCCCCCGGTCGCGATTCGGCCACGGGCTGCCAACTCATCCCCTCCTCCTCGAGCGCCTGCGCGCCGGTGACGACCGCTACCGCGCGCGCCTGGAGGGGATCGCGGCGTTGGCGGACGAACTGGCCGCGATCCCGGTCCATGGCGACGGCCTGCCCGAGCACGAGCCGCGCTGGTGGAACGGCTGGATCCCGGGTCTGGACGCGGCCGCGTTGTACTCGCTGCTCGTACACGAACGACCACGCACCTACATGGAGGTGGGCTCCGGCAACTCCACATCGTTCGCCCGCCGGGCGATCACCGACCACGATCTCCCCACGAGGATCGTGTCGATCGACCCTCATCCGCGCGCCGCGATCGACGCCATCTGTGACGAGGTCCTCCGCTCGCCCGTGGAGGACGTCGACCTTGCCGTGTTCGAGCGGCTGCAACCGGGTGACGTTCTGTTCGTCGACAACTCACACCGCGCCCTGCAGAACTCCGACGCGACGGTGGTCTTCATGGAGGTGCTGCCCAGCCTGCCGGCTGGCGTGCACGTCCAGTTCCACGACATCTTCCTCCCCGACGACTACCCCGATGCGTGGAACGACCGCTACTACTCCGAGCAGTACGTCCTCGCCGGTTTCGTGCTCGGTGGCGACGACGTCTTCGCCACGCAGCTCCCGTGCTGGTACGTCGCCCACCATGCAGCGGGCCTGGCCGCGATCGTGGCGCCGCTGTTCGAACGGCTTCCCGGGTCGGAGCGCCACGGGAACTCGTTCTGGGTCGTGACCAAAGGGCGGTAGTGCCGGCGAGGTCAGACGACCGGCCGTACGGTGCCGTCCGCGTTGACTTCGCCCAGGTACAGCGGAACCAGGTACCGGTGAGCGCCGTTCGGCACGGTCTCCAGCCGCTCGGGCCACTTGGCGACGGCGGCGGTGAAGAACGACCCTGGGTCGGCGGGCAGCCCGGGCTCGTAAGGCACGAATTGGGGCTGTTCGGCGATCACGTAGAGGGTTCGGCCGGCGGCCTCGACGTTGGCTCGGACTTCGGCCAATTGAGCCGGTGACGGGTCGGCCATGGCCTGGCTCGGCACCTTGCAGAACGAACGCATGGTCTGCGTGTAGGAACCGATCGCGGAGGTCCCGAGGGCGACCACTGCGGCGTCGTCACCAATGCGGTCGCATACCGCCTCCACCTGAGCGAGTTGCGGGACACCGGTCCGCACGGCCCACATGGGGTGAGTGACGACGGCAGGCCACGCCACGAGGAGCGCGGCGAACCCGATCGCCAGGTATCCGCCGACACGGTGGACCGAGCCCACGTTGCGCCGCACCCACAGGAGATGGAGCAGATATCCGGCACTGACCAGCAGGCCGGGTATGACGACCGGCAGGTAGCGCCGCATCGCCCACACCTGGTCCGGGTAGATGTTCGGGCCCACGAAGTACATCAGGGACAAGCCGACCACCGCCCCGACGGGGGCAAGCGGCAGCAGCTCACCGCGACGGATGATGCGGTACGCCAGCAGCGCCAAGCCGAGCACGGCGAGCGTGTAGATGGGCCAGCCGTAGTACCAGGCGAACCACGACACCGTCTGCTCTCCGTAGGTGCGGCACGGTTCATACGGAAGTCCCATCGACGTCTGCAGGCCGCCGATGAGCGCGTCGCACCTGCCCTCGTCCTTCATCCACAGCGGCCGCGAGGCGAGCACGGCGAACGCGGCCACCACCAGCACTGCTGCGCCCGTGGCCCACCAGCCACGCCAACGCGGCGCGAACAGCCGGCCCAGCGACGGAGTCCGCCAGGCCAGGGCCACCACCACCGCGCCCGCGACGGTCAACCCAACCGCGGCGTAAAGGAGGGGCACGATGAACTTGCGGGTGTCGGCGTAATAGCCACTGGACAGTTGCGTCACGTCCACGAAGCCCAGCCACGCGGTGGCCATCGTGCCGACCGCCAGCCATCCCACCCGGGCCAGCCAGCCGCGGCGGTCGCCGGCCGGTGCAGCCGCGAGCATGGCCACGGCCGCAACGATCACCGCGAGCAACGCCGCGTAGGCGTCGATGCGGGCCATCGCGGTGGACCCCATGGTCACGCCGGCCACGAAGAATTGGGACCGTCGGCGCGTCTGCATGGCCCGCCACAGCAGCGAGAACCCACCGAACAGCAGGAGCAATGTGAGCGGTTCGGTGTAGTTGTCCCGACTGAACTGCAACATCGGCATCGACAGCCCCAGCGCCGCCACGGCAGCCAGCGCGAACATGCCGCCGATGAATCGTCGGGCCAGCCCGAAGACCGCCAGCAGCGCCAACGCGCCGACGAGGGCGTTGATCCGTAGCAGGACCTCCGGGCCGGCGACCCAGCCCCCCAGAGCCAGCACCGCCGGCAGCAGATGATTGCCTTGCGGGTAGACGCGGTCGGAGTCGTGGGGGTCTAGCCGGAAGCCGGCGGACTCCGGGTCGAGCCCCGGCACCGTGCCGAAGACATCGCTGCCGGTCGGAACGAGCACTCCTCGGCTGTGCGTCAGCCACTCGGCGGTCACGGTGTAGGTCCCGGGATCGCGGGTCACATAGAGGTTCTGCGCGGAGTACCGGGCGTTCGCCAGAAAGAACCCGCCGGCCAGGACCAGCGCGAGCACGGTCCACAGCACCTCATGCCGTTGGTTCGGCGCCTCCTCCGTGCCACGGTCCGGTCCGCCGGACAACGTCACGAGTACGGCCGCCACGGCGCCCGCCACGCCCAGGGCGAGGGCCAGCGGGATCACGAAGAAGTCGAGCAGCAGCAGCACCATGGCGGGCACTGAGAATCCCGCAACCGCCGGCGCGACCAGATCGGGGACTGCGGTCAGCAGCCGGTTCGCTCGCGGCGGCAGCATGCGACCCGCGTCGACCGCGGCCTCGGCTTGCGCTGGGGCGGCATCGCGTTCCTCGGCGATGGATGTTGGCGTGGCCGCCTTAGGCACGCTGCCCGGCATGAGCATCGGAGTCTGGCACACCGCCCCGTACGGGACGCAGCCTCGGGCCAACCGCGGCGCGGTGCCCGCCCATGTGGCCACCCCCGGGTTGCAGGCGGCCCTCGTCTCTCACCGATCGACGCCGTCGTGCGCGTCGAGCAGGCGGCGGGCGGCGGTCGTGGGAGACAGGCGGTTGGCGCGGACGCTGGCCTCGGTGTCGGACCAGCGTTCGGCAACGCGGGGATCGCTGCGGAACGCCTCGACCAGGGATTCGCGGATCTCGTCCCACATCCACGCGACCGCCTGGCGGGAGCGCATCCGGTCGAGCTCCCCATCCTCGCGGAGGTGGGCGATGAGCTTCTCCACCGTGGCCCACAGCTCGTCGACGCCCGTGCCCTCCAACGCGGAGGTGGTCAGCACCGGTACCTCCCAGCCGGCATGGCTGGGCCGGACCAATCGGACCGCCTGTCGGTAGTCGGCCACCGCCCGTCGGGCGGCCGGCAGCAGGTCACCGTCGGCCTTGTTGACGAGCACGACGTCGGCGAGCTCGATGATCCCCCGCTTGATCCCCTGGAGCTCGTCGCCGGCGCCGGGGGCGACGATCAGGCAGAAGCAGTCGACGATGTCCGCCACCGCCACCTCCGACTGTCCGACCCCGACCGTCTCGACGACGATCACGTCGAACCCCGCCGCCTCGCACAAGAGCGCCGCCTCGCGGGTGCGGCGGGCCACACCACCGACGGAGCCCCCCGACGGCGACGGCCGGATGAAGGCCTGTGGATCGCGGGCGAGGCGCTCCATGCGGGTCTTGTCGCCCAGGATCGATCCACCGCTCCGACGGCTCGAAGGATCGACGGCCAGCACCGCCACCCGATGGCCCGCGGCCGTGAGGTGGCCGCCCAGCTCCTCGATGAGTGTCGACTTGCCAGCGCCCGGAGTACCCGTGATGCCGAGGCGGATGGCTCCGCCCGTGTAGGCGAGGACGCTGTCAAGGAGTGCGGCGGCGGCGGAGCGGTGGTCGGGACGCGTGGATTCGATCAGGGTGATCGATCGGGCGAGCACGCGCCGATCGCCCTCCACCAGGCGTGACGCGAGCTGCTCGGGGGGAGCGGTCACGAGCGCGGAGTCTAAGGGCGCCCCGGGATCCCGATGTCATGGGGTGAGCGCGTCGACGGGCGTAACGGCACGGTGAACCACGCCCAGCGGGCGTGTGAAACCTTGGTTGCGGGTCGCGGCCCGGGCTTGGCGACCGGGCCGGTGTTAGTGTCGCCTATCGCGCGGCGGCATCCAGCCCAGTGTTGTTCAAACAGATCGGCGCTGGGCCGTCCGCATCGAGCGAGTTCGGAGCCAGCACGTGTCCACGAGCGTCCCGACGGGCAACTCCTACGACAAGTACCGGTCGAAGAACCCCATCGAGCGTCGCTTGATGAGGGGCTTCTTCGCCGCCCTGTCGGACGCGCTTCCCCGTGAGCACCCGGCGACGGTGCTGGAGGTCGGGGTGGGCGAGGGCGAGATCAGCGCCATGCTGCGGTCTGTCTATCCCGATGCTCACATCGTGGGCATCGACCTGCACGACGACGCCCTCGCCGCCGGATGGCGCGAGCGTGGGTTCGTCGGCGTCTACGCCGATATGGCCGAGCTGCCGTTCAAACCCCTGGCGTTCGATCTCGTGATGGCCATCGAGGTGCTCGAGCACGTCCGGGATCCCGCCGCTGCGCTGGCGGAGCTCGAGCGGGTCAGTCGCGGCCGTCTCGTCCTCTCGGTGCCGCGCGAGCCGATCTGGCGAGTCGCCAACATGGCGCGCGGCAAGTACCTGACCGACCTGGGCAACACGCCGGGCCACGTCCAACACTGGTCGCGGCGCAGCTTCGTCGAGCTCGTGGGATCACAGCTGGAAGTGGTGAGCGTGAGCACGCCGTTTCCGTGGACCATGATCGAGGCGCGACCGTACGACGCTCGTCAGACCCGCGGCGGTCGCTCCACGGCGCCGCCTGCGGTTCCGGTCCGACAGCCGTAGCACCAAGGCGCGGCGTGGCAACCACCATCGCACCGCCTGGCGACGCCGCGCCGCGGGTGCCGACACCGCCGGTCGGCCGCACCACTCCTGGGTCGGCCCCGTCGTCGCGGACACGGTTCGTGCTCATGCTGGTGGCGGCCCTGCTCGCCGGGCTCGCCCTCCGGATCGCGATCGGCCTGACCGACGACGCGCCCGCGACGGACGAGACCGCCTACCTGCGCTCCGGTGTCTCGCTCGTCGAGGGCGACGGCTACCAGCGCGAGGGCCATCCCGAGCTGCACTTCCCGCCGTTCGTGCCATTCCTGTTGGGCCTTGCCAGCCAGGTGACGGCCGATCCCCACACCGGGACCGTGGTGTTGACGTGCCTCTCGAGCACGGCCGTCATCGTCCCCTTGGCGCTGTTGGGCCGGCGAATCGCCGGCCCGGTAGCCGGCATCGCCACCGCCTGGGTCGCCGCGCTCGGACCGGCCCTGTCGACGACTCTCGTGAACCGCGGCGCGGGATCCGAAGCGGAGTACACGCTCCTCGTCGTCGGCGCGGTCTGGCTGGTGGTCTCGGCGGTCGACAACCGGGCTGCCGCCCGCACATGGCGGGTCGTGGGCGCCGGCGTGCTGGTCGGGCTCGCATATCTCACCAGGCCCGAGGGGCTGCTGATCGCCGTGCCGCTCGGCGTCGCGGTACTCGTTCTAGCCGGCCGCCGACCAGGGGAGCGGGCGCGACCGCCGTGGCGCGACATTCGTGTGCTCCGCGCCGGCGCGCCCCTCCTGGCGGTGTTCCTGCTGCCGATCGCCGTGTGCATCGTGCCGTACGCCATGTACCTGCACGCCAACACCGGCAAGTGGCAGCTCAGCGCCAAGACACAGGACGCCTCGATCGAGGCCTGGGACGCCGTGGCTCGGGCGGACCGTGAGCGGCGCGACTCCGTGCTGTACGCGCTGGACGAGACGGGCCTCTACTTCGCCGCCGGGCGGTCGTCGTTGGCGACGCTGGCCCGGCAGGACCCGGCCGGCTATCTCGGCATCGTCCGCACCAACGCCGGCGAGCTGGCCGCGTCCATCACCGACCCGGTCCCCGACCAGCGGCTGGCGTGGCTGTTGCTGCCGCTCCCCCTGTGGGGACTGGCGGTGTTCGGCGCCTGGCGCCACAGGGGGTCGGGGGTGGTCAGGCTGTTGCTGGCCGTCGGTGCGTTGCCGGTCGCAACCGCGCTGGCGTTCTTCGTCCAACCCCGCTACCTGATCGTCGCGGTGGCGGTGGCGACGCCGCTCGTCGGTGCCGCGATCGCGGCGCTGGCGGTCGCGTGGCGGCGGCCCGTGATGCTGGCCGTGGTGGCCCTGCTGGCACTGTCGTCGGTGCAGGCGTTCCGCAGCGAGGCCGTGGGTTGGTGGCACCCGTCCGACCACAGCGACCAGCGCGAGGCCGGCGAGTGGATCGCCGCCAACACCCGGCCCGGCGACCGGGTCATGACGCGCAGCATGGTCGTCGAGTATTACGCCGTGCGGCCGACCATGGCGATCCCCTACGCGAGCGTCGACGAGATCCTGCGCTACGCCCGCCACTACGGCGCCCGCTACCTGGTCGTCGACTGGTACACCGCCGTGCGGTTGCGTCCCCAGCTGGCGCCGCTGCGGACCACCGACCGGCTGCCCGGGCTGCGCCTGGCGCACGAGGTGCGGGCCGAGGGCCGCACCACCCGGGTCTTCGCGCTCGATCCGCCCCCGCCGAGCGTGGGCCCCATCGGGTCGTCGGTCGGGTTCGTCGGCGACGGCCAGTCCTAGTGGTGGCGGCCCGTCCGCGTCGCTACGCCGCGGTGCGCCTGGAGCGCAGCACCGCCAGCACCTGGCGGGCGGCGGCCGGGATGTTGGTGCCCGGGCCGAAGATGGCGGCGACGCCGGCGGCCCGGAGCATCTCGTAGTCCTGCGGCGGGATCACGCCGCCACACACCACGACCACGTCGCCGCCCCCCGCCGCTTTCAGCTCTTGGATCAGCTGGGGGACCAGGGTCTTGTGGCCGGCCGCCTGGCTCGACACGCCGACCACGTGCACGTCGTTGTCCACGGCATCGCGAGCCGCCTCGGCGGGCGTCTGGAACAGCGGCCCGACGTCGACGTCGAAGCCCAGGTCGGCGAAGGCGGTGGCGATCACCTTGGCCCCCCGGTCGTGGCCGTCCTGACCCATCTTGACCACCAGCATCCGGGGGCGGCGGCCTTCCTCCCGCCCGAACGCCTCGACCTCCGCCTGGACCTCGGCAAAGTCCTGGTCCCCCTCGTACGCGGACCCGTACACGCCGTGGATCGAACGGATCTCGGCCTTGTGCCGCCCGAACACCTGCTCCATGGCGTCGCTCATCTCCCCCACCGTCGCCCGGGCTCGGGCGGCGTCGATGCAGAGCGCCAGCAGGTTGCCGTCGCCGGCGGCGCCCTCCGTGAGCCGGCGCAGCGCGGCGGCGCAGGCGCCGGCATCCCGGTCCGCCCGCACCTTCTCGAGCCGCGCGATCTGCTGGCGCCGCACATCGGTGTTGTCGATGTCCAGCACGTCGACGTGGTCGGGGTCGCCCGGCTGGTACTTGTTGACGCCGACGATGACCTCGTCGCGCCGGTCGATGCGGGCCTGGCGGAGGGCGGCCGACTCCTCGATGCGCAGCTTGGGCATGCCCGAGGCCACCGCCCTGGTCATGCCCCCCAGGCCCTCCACCTCCTCGATCAGCGCCCAGGCCTCGTCGGCCAGGTGCTGGGTGAGCGCCTCGACGTAGTAGCTGCCCCCCAGCGGGTCGACGACGCGGGGGATGCC
>Ga0299914_10000117_pt1 | contig 45590 bp, 80 predicted proteins | sample RVTome_10_FD_201361 | JGI IMG/M metagenome (GOLD analysis project Ga0299914, IMG submission 201361) | Soil microbial communities from uranium-contaminated site in the Upper Colorado River Basin, Wyoming, United States - RVT153D57 (version 2) ... | reverse complement strand
CACGGTTGCCAGCGCACCCTGTAGGTGCGGCAGCAGCTCGTCGGCTAGCGCAGAGACGTCTACCGTGCCGTCGTTCAGCGCAGCATCGCGGGCAGCGTCAGCCTGGCGCCAGATACCGGCCAGCGCGTACTTCACCTTCCACTGCTTGTCCTCGGACTCGAACGGGACGTCGATGACGTCGCGGTTCAGCAGCTCCGTAGCGGACTGCGCCGGGACCTTCTGGACGGCGGTAAGGAGTTCAGTCAGCTTGTTGTTGAGTGCCTTGTACTGCTCAGCGGACAATTCGTCCTCACTTCCATTCTTCCCTGTGAACAGGGCTTCGAGTTCTGCGTAGGTTCCACGGAATGCGTTGACGTCCAGAGGGCCGTATCCGGCCACTCGGCCCGAGCTGGTGAACTGGAGCAGCTTGACGTCGAGCCCGCCGTAGCTGTCCCAGAAGTGCATGAACGAGCGCTCGACCTGGGCGTACTCGTCCTTGTAGTAGCTCTGGACGTTGTCGGGGTACCGGGACGCCCAGAGCGGGGGGAGTCCAGCGAGGCTCGGGGAGCCGATCGACTGCCAATACCACCCGGGGATATACGACAGCGGGACCTGGTAGCCAGCCTCCTTGAGGAGCTTGACGATGGTCCGGGTCTTGTTCGTGTGCCCGCTACCGTGTTCGACGTCCGGGATAACCGGGACGTCCTGGGGGATGTTCCTCTTGATGTGCGCCACCTGTGCGGCAGCGCTGACGCTCGCCTCCTGGTAGTGGTACGCAGCGACGAGCAAGCCCGCTGCACGGGCACGGGCGAGGTTGGACGTGAAGTCCGAGTCTACGAAGCTGGAGCCCTGGGTGGCCTTGAGGATGACGCCGACAATCCCCTCACGCTTAGCCTGCGCGAGGTCAGGATTGCCGCCCTGCCAGTGGGAGATGTCGAGTAGGAACTGTGTCATTGTCGTCCTTTACAGTCCGGGTATTCGGCTCAGCGCCTCTGTGGCGCCAGCGCCCATGACGGCGGCTACGCCGGCGATCCAGTACTTCGCCCGCTCCAGCGACCGAATCCGGGACTCGTGGTCATCCAGCATGTCCTTGTGGTTCGGCAGGGTGGTGGACATGCCTCGAAGGTCCTCACGGATTCCGAGCAGCGTGTCGTAAATCTCCCGGGTCGTGATGACGACCGTGCCGGGGGTCTCGTCTGTCATGTAGGTCTCTTGTCGTTGGGCAGCCTGAACCAGGCGGGCTGCCGGGGGAGTAGTTAGATGTTTCCGTTGGCTCGGAAGCGGGCCACGCCCGATGCACTCTGCCGCTGACGCAGTGACCAATCACCACGAGAACCTGAGGGGCGCTGGCGTTGACGCATGGGAGGACGCCCACCCGGAATCCAGTAGCGCCACCGAGGGAACAGGAACGACGCCGTAAGGCGAAGGGACCATAGGGCCTCGATCCCGCCCTCCTTGCCCCCCGTAGCGGAGGAGGCTCCCCCGCCCATAAACGGGGGGATGGTGCCGACCGCTTCATCGGGCACGCCGTAGGTGGTGATGGAGAAGTTATTGCCCTGTGTCAGGAATTCGGTCGGAAACGAGCCGTCCCACAACCACAGGTTCGTATCAACCTGTGAGAGCGCAAGGTTCGGGGACTCCACCCTTCGGTCGGCCCCGGTGGTTGCGTTTGCTGCCGCTACGATTCTACCCAGCGGAAGAATTGAACCGCCGTTGTCGTCCCAGCCGAGTGAGCCCAGATAGTTCGGGCTTGCCGGGTCGGTGCTGTACCGCAAGGGCTGCGCCGGCCAGGTGTTGTTGGTCACGACTGCAATATCCACTCCTGTGGAGACCTCAGACGTCGATGCGGTGTTGGGGTTGATTCGGACACTCGCAAGGCCCTGGAGAATCCCCGAGCCAGAAACGGCCTCGAAGTCGGTGGTGTTCTCCCACTGGGAGGCAACTTCCTCGCCAGTCTCGGGGTCTATGGTCCAGCCCCAGTCGACGCCCTCTTCTCCGAAGCGCGCGACGTCTGAGTCCCAGAAGAACCGGGGCTCGTGTGAGAACTCGATCTCGGGGACACCCCGCCATGTAGATGCCTGGGCACCCACGTATACCTGTGACTCGTAATACTCGCCCCATCCCGGTGGATACGCGCCGGACCGCCAGCCGCTTCGAGCGGCACCCCTGGCCAACCCGGAGGGTGGCTGGAGAGTGCCCAGCCCGAAGCTGTCTTCGGCGTTCTGCCCCGAAGCCGCCGCTGTGTGGGCGGCCTCGTGTGCTGCGGGAACGAAACTATCCCAGGCACCCGGGTCAGCACGGCCCCACGAGGCACCACCGCCTGTCGCCGTGTACTTGCGGCTGTTGAGGTCTCCAGTGACCCAGTCTGATACGTACTGGGCCATTGGCCGCACTTGCCAATCAGACCAGGGCATCCCTTACTCCTCGCTTGCTGCGTACAATCGGCCACTGATGTTGGTGTCTTCGCCGTCCACGTAGACGGCCATCCAGAGCCAGGGAGCCTGGCCGGATGCGAACTCTGCCGACGCCGAGTCCCGTAGACGTCCGGTCAACGGGTGCTTCTTCTCGCCGCGCTCGTTCGTCTCCTGCCCGGGCCAATACCCGGCGGCCTGCTCCGGCCCGCCCCACGACTCCAGCCACTGTCTGTCTTCGAGGACATCCTGGATACGCGGCAGGTTGAACGGGGCATACTTACGCGCCGGGTCTGGCCGGTAAAGAGCCTCTTGGCCGTCGTCCGCTTTGCCACCCCAGCCTGCGATGAGCAGGGCGTTCCACTCGGCCGTCGTGACGTCGCCCCAGATCACCGAACCGCCGTAGGCAGAGGGTGGGTAGAGGGCGTCCAGGCCGTCATCGCCGTCCTGGTACCAGGCGTTGTCGAGAAGGATGTCCCAGGCAGCAGCGCTGACCTGGCCCCGCTTCACGTACCCGGCATCACCGACCACGACCTCCGTGAGGGGGTCTGGGATGATGTTGTTGAGCAGTTCCGCGTGTACCTCGTTACCGAAGATGGCCACGGCAAGGCGCCGAGGGTGGTCGGTGTGTACGTCGATGCCGATCAGACGACCGAACTGTGCGCCGACGACCTTGATAATCGTCCAGCGCCCGCCGTGAACCTGTCGGTGCGGGACAAGCCCCGCGCCGGCCTCCGAGTCCCAGCCGACGAACGAGTCGTGCGACGTGGTGGACTGGCGCCTCTGGTTCAGGATGTTCTTCGCAGGGTCCTGACGAGCTTCCCGGTCACGCTGGATGATCTGCGCGACAGTCAGCAGGTCACGTGCCCGCTCGTCCACGGTCAGGGAGACCGGACAGCCCTCATCTTCGGGCCGAACGGTGATACCTGCGATGTGGAGCAGCGGACCCTGGCCTGTGGGACCTGATGCCCAGCGACGGGGCCTGATGTTCATCCCCGCCTCAAGCTCAAGACGGCTCATCTCTTCCGGGTCACAAGTCAGATCGATCGTGCCGTACCAACCGGGGTTGGCGTTCTTGGTCACGATCTTCTTAGCGTCCTTGCGGCCACGCTCCTTACGCACGCCCTCACCGAACGAGAGGAAGCCCTCGACCCGCATCGCCTGCGGGTCGAAGTTCGGGTCCCGCCCGATCACCGAACCGTTGATGTTGGTGCGGAACCGATGGAGCCCGGGGCCGTAGGCCAGGGGCGAGTAGTGCGCGCCCGACAGGTCGGAGCCGTTGAGGCCGTTCTGCCAGGTCGCCTGCCAGGTCGCGTAGTCCAGCCGACCCGTGACAGGCAGGCCGACGTCCTCCTGAAGTTTCTCGCAAGCCTCGACGGAGTCCTGGCCGTAGACGGCCATGGTCACGCCGTCACGGTCCGAGGGGAACCACGAGTACCGGCCGTTCGAGGCCAGCTCGACGTGCCAGACGCGGATCTGTCCCCAGCGGTCCACGGTGTCGTCGGTGTCCCCGAGCACCACGTCTCTCGACGTGTCGGTGTACGGGTACGCGGGCAGGGTCTCGGGCAGCAGGTTGGGGTACACCGTCCCGCCCCACCGGCCGCCGTTGCTGGCAACGCCCTCGCCGTACATGACGTTGGGGTTGGCGGTGGGGTCCTTGCGGAGGTTAACCACAACTCCCCGGCCGCCGACGTGCACCGTGGCGTCCTGGGTGGTGCGGTCCTTCAGCTTGGCCGAGAAGTGGCGCATGCCGGACTTCTTGTAGATCGTCCACTGGCCACCGTCCGCTGTCTGGGCTTCGGCCAGCATCTCGTCCAGGAAGTCAAGCGCTGTCTGGCTCCTGGAGCCGCGCTTGCGGGTGGAGATGCCACTCTGTACGTGCGGCGTGTATGTCATGCCGCCCTGGCCCTTACCGGACCAGACCTCTCGGGTGACGTGGTCGAGCACGTCCCGCTCCTTGTCCACGAGCGGTACACGGTGCTGCCAGATCCCCAGGCGCCCGGAGAAGGCGCCGCCACACGAGACGCGGCAGCCTTCTGGCCCCTGGTCCCACAGCATGACGAACCCGGCCCACAGGGTCTTCCTGCGGTTCCCCTCGGGGCCGATGCGGTTCAGCTCTACGTGAGCGTTGGGGTGGAGCCAGTCCAGGTCCCCCTCACCCAGCACGTCGAACTCGTAGATCGACGGGAAGAGCAGGGTGGCAGGGCCGTAGGTGTACGGCTCTTCGAGCGAGTACTCCTCGATCATCGTGTGAGCACCCCGGAACATATTCCGCTGGCGCCCCCCGATCACCACCTGAATCCAGCCCCACTCCTCTTCCACCACACTGCTGGGCTGCCAGGTCATTACGCGGGCCTTCCGTCAACGAGGGTGGGGTTTGGGTAGGTTTCCGACCTGCGTCGGATCATGCGAACGCTCGGCGGCGGTACAGGCTCAGGGAACGTGTCCAGCTCAGCGAACAACTCGACATCCTCCTGGGCCTTGTTCCACTGGTCTAGGGCCCAGGTTGCGAGCTGCTTCTTGATCCTCAGTGTCGCGGCTAGTGATTCGCCTGCCGCCAGGGTCGCCACGCCAACGGGCTGGCGCGTGACCAGGGACGTAGACAGTCCCACGTCGTCAGCAAGCGATGCGTCAAGGGCCACAGGGGCCGCAGCCTGGACAGTCAGCTCGGCGGCGAGGGTGACGTCCTGTCCCTGGGCCGCATCTAGTGACCGGGAGACATCGAGGCTGGACGACAGCGACTCGTCCAGGACGAGCGCCGCGTCGAGCGGGATCTTACCTTTGACATCCAGGGTTGCGGACAGCGAGATGCCTTCCGACACCGAGGGGGTGATGCCCCGCTTCGCGGTCAGCGTGGCCGCCGTCTGAAGGTCTTCGGCTGTGGACGGAACCAGGCTAACGCTTGATCCCCCGGTGGTGTACGTGACACCGAGGGTCATCTCGGCGTCGTACAAGATGTTAGAGCCGCCCGACGACGTGAATGACCACGGGCCTGCCGTCGTCGGGGACGAGTACGTTTGGTACCCAGACGCTCCGGCCCTGCCGGATATAACACCGCTGTACGCCTGCACGAAAGGTGACCCTGGAGACACCAAGGAGTCACCGTAGGCGTACACGCCTACACCAACGATGGTTACACCCGCGTCCGGTAACGATAGCGACGGTGCGCTGACCGTTGTGCCAGATTTGGTGTCGTTGCTGCCCGCCTCCGTTACGCTCCATGTTCCGCCCGCAGAGCTGGGGCGCAGGGCATACCCTCCGATTCCAGGAACGTACTGTAGGTTCGTCGGGTTCGTGAACACATAGCTGGCAGGTGGAGATGCGGGCAGTTCTATATAGTGAGCCCTTACGTAGGGCTTCGTAGACCCCGGAGAAGACGAGTACCAGTATTTGGATGTGCTAGTCCAGCTAGCGTCCGGGGGGTTGATGTCACCGTTGGTGGACTGACCTGAGGTGATCATGACAACGAAGAGGTCCCCGCCCTGCGCGCCTGCGGGCACCGGAACGGTGAACGAGGACGCAGCAGCACTCGGAACTGTAGAGGTCCCCGCAACCGTTACAGACGGCATGTCAGGTCACTCCTTTTACTTAGGAACCGGCGGAAGTAACGATGAACGCACCAGCAGCGATCTCGGCGGTGTCACCGGAGTTGACGGCCTTCGCCGTGCCTAGCGCGGCGTAGCCGAGGAAGGTCCCGGTGGTGGCAGCGTCGTAGAGCGCCACGCCAACGATCGTGCCCCAGGAAGCCCCGGCCTGCGCGAAGGTGATGGCCACGCCATTGCTGATTACACGGGTGGCAGCGACGGGGAAGTTGGTGGCGTTCTTGGTGACGCCAACACGCGCGTATCCCGTGCCAGTGGCCTCGACGGCGCCCGTGCCCGTGTTGTCTGACGGGGCAGTGGTCAGCAGGGCGAAGTAGTAGGTGGCGGGTGCGGTAGACGCGGCACCGTTGAACCGGACGTCGAGGCTGTTGTTGGCCTGGGCGTCGGAGAGTCGACTAGGCATTTATCGGTCTTCCTTTGGAGTAACGGTGAGGTCGGCTGTCATCACCACGGCGTCGGCCGTGGCGGCTGCGGGCTTCCGCTTCCGTTTGGAAACGGCGCCCTCCGCAACCCAGCCCTTGATGACGTCGGCTGAAACCCAGGCGGGAACGGGCTCGCCTTGTGAGAGGCGAACCGGGTTCCCGTCCTGATCTGCTAGCAGCATCGGGACGAGGGCGATATGCATTTGGCGGTCCTTATGGTTTGTGCGGAATAGTCAGCGTCACCGAGAGCCCCGGCTCATTGCCGGCCAGCTCGAACGGGGAAATGACGCCGCTGTCCTTTCCGACTGTGGAGTCAGCGGGGTCGCAGTTGTATGTCTCGCTGACCGCGCCGATAGAGACGTCGATCTTGTACGAGAACTGCCGGACAGCCGCCTTGAGCGTGTTGATCCGGGACCACAACTCTGTGACAGATCCACCCGTGACGTAGACGATCAGGAACCCGGACTGGTGTTCCCGCTTGGCCGAGATGAGGGCGGAGCCCGAAACGAATCGGGACTCCGCGTACTCTCTTGCCCAGACTTCCCCGGTCCCCAGCCCCAGACCATCCAGCTCCATGTAGTAGCCGTTGGCCGGGGTCAGGTTCAGAGTGGGTAGGCCGTCAGAGCCGCCTCGGATTGTTACGGTGAGGCTGGGAAAGCTCATCTGGTCCCCCCTCCGGGGATCGAGGCCGACAAGGCCCGTCGTTGTAGCTGGCGATTGAAATCGTTGTAGTCATGAGCGCGGACAGTCCCGATGTTGATTTCAGTGCTGTTCCCCGCCCCGGCACGGGCACCGGCGAAGCCGTTGCTCCACTGCGCGTTCGACCCGAAGTTGGCTGCCTTCATCAGGCCGTCAACCGCGCGAACCGCGTGGGGGGTTGACTTCTCGATCGCACCAGCGAAGTCCTTGACCAGTGCCATACCCGAGAACGTGGTGTATCCACGTCCTGAGAACGGACCGGTCTTCGCAGGGCTTTGCGGGAAGTAGTTCTTCGCCGCGCTGAGTGCGGTGTTGATCGTGCTGCCGATAATGCCCTGCCCGGAGGCGATGCCTTGCGCGAAGCTCTGCATGAGCGAGAAACCAGACGAAGACAGGTCGATGTTGAACCAGTGCTTGATCCGGGACTCGAACCCGCTCGCCTTGTCGGCGGCCTTCCGGCTGCCATCCGCCACCGTCTGACTGAGGCCGTTCAGGCCGATCCTGGTGTTTTTGTTCGCGGAGAACATGCCTTTGTAGAAGTGCTTAGGCACACTGTTGGAGAAGACCCGCGCCTTACCAGCGGCTATCTGAGAGCCCTTGACGATGGTGGACCCGATCATGGCCGTGCCCCGGTTGACCACACGGTTGGCGCCGGTGACACCCTTGTGCATGCCGTCATTCAGCCGCTCACCGAATTTCAGCCCGAACATTTTGGTGTCGGTAATAAGGCCGCCGTACTCACCCTTGAACTTGTTCCTAAGCTGCGGTGCCTTCTTGCCCAGCTTCTGAACCTTGAGGCCCAGCGCATCGTAGATGTTGAAACCCTTTTTGAGGTTCCGGGTAGACGCGTTGAGGCCCCTCTGCGAGTTGGTCAGGCCCAGCATTTGCCGGGTCATCTTCGGGAACGGGAGCTTGGCTTTCAGCTTCTTTTCAAGGAAGCCCCAGTCTTCTTTCCAGTGACGCAGTGCCTTGCCATTGCCTGATATTTTTGCAGACAGGTACCGGACACCCTCGGCAACGACCATGAACCCGCCGCTAAGCAGGCCCGGGGCGTCCTTCAGGTCCCAGTCCCCGTCCTTGCCGACAACGAGGTCCCGGAACTTCTTGACGTTCTTGGCGTCCTTGATGTTCTCGTCAGTAGCCCCGAGGTCCCATATGTTGTCGCCAACACCTGACGATGCGGCCGTCAGACCAGCCACAGCAACGGCCGTGACGCCAGCAGCCTTACCCAACCTCTTGAGGGTTCCAGCGAACAGGCCGACCGGCTTGACTGCCTTACCGGCTGCCTTGCCTGCCGTAGCTGCGCCCGTGCCGACCCCGACGAGCCCGGCGCTGGTCGCGGCGAGCTTGCTCTTGGAGCCCTTGGATACGGAGAGGAGTGCACCAAGCGCCTTGGCGCCCCCAAAGAGAACCGTGAGTCCCTTGGCTGCTGTGGAGATGAGCTTCAAGCCGGTCACCACACTGACAAGTGCGATCGCGAGCGGGACAGCTATCTCCTTGTTCCGGCTCAGGAACCGAGCGAGCTTCTTGAGCAGCGGGGTGACTACCTCCAGCGCCTTCGTCAACGCGACTGCGAGCTGCCGGGTAAACGCCATCAAGAACGGCTTGGCTTCCTTGAGGATTTCCGCAACAGAGGAAAGCAGCTCCGCGAAGACGTCCCACGAGAGGTTCATGACCTCTCGCATGACATCGCCCAGCGCCTTCATTCCCTTGGTGTTCTTGGCCTCTGAGGTCAGGTTCTTGAGCTTGCCAGTGAACTTCTCCAGGGTCTTCAGCATCCCGCCGAAGCCCATGGCATCGCCGATGTTGGCGAAAGCGTCCCAGACGTTCTTGAGCGTCCGGCCCAGCGTGCGCCAGGACTCGAACTGCTCTTCCATCCACTTCTTGAGGCTGCCGTCCTTGCGGGCGGCTGCAATGAAGTCGCGGAAGTCCCTAGCAGCGTTGGCGATGGACTTACCCATCCGACCGAAGAAGGTCGACGCGACCGCCGCCAGGTCTTTCAGAGCGTGGCCGAAGTCGGCTAGCGCGGGCTGTGCTTCCTCGAAGCCCTTGCCAGTGTTCTGGAGGATGAGGTCCAGGTCCCTGACGGAGCCCTTGGTTGTGGCCATGTCGATCCACGCCTTGCCCATGTCGCGGATACCACCCGCGATGCTGACGAACCCGCGCTTGATCGCGGGCATCAGCCGCTCCAACTTCGAGAAGGTGTCGGCCATCCCCTTGAACAAGGTCTCCTGCGTCGCTCGCTGGATCTCCTTGAACGGCTTGCCGACCGCAGCTAGTGCCTTGGCGGCCTCCCGAGCTGCGGGGGTCAACTTCTCCAGCTTCCGCTTGAAGATGGCAGGGTCACCGGCGTTGATCAGTGCGTTCCACATACCGGCGTTGCCAGCGACCAGGACGCCGATCGCAGCGCCAGCGCCTACCAGAAGGCCGGGCACGGTGGCCAGGGCCGCGCCGAGCATAGACACGGCACCGCCGACTCCGACGATGACGTGTCCTAGGCCAAGAAGGCCCCCAGACACAGCACCGAGGACGGAGAGGAGCTGGAACATGCCGACGAGGTCGACAGGAATCCTGAGCTGGTATGCCTTGGCTCCGGCTTGGATGACCGCCATTTTGGCTGCAATGCTGACCAACGACCGCTTCAGGTCGACGGTCGCGAGGAGTTTGATAGGACCGGTCGCTGCCTGGGCAATCCGCCGGATGCGCCTGGTATCCCGTATAGTCTGCTCCCCGTTAACCAGCACGGGTAACTCGATCTCGATCTTCTCGGCCTTCTCCTTGGCCTGCTTGATTTCTTCGGAGACCCCGGAGGTGTTCAGGTTGACAGGGATCTTGACCTTGAGCTTCTGCTCGATGGCCTTGAGTTCGGCCTTGAGTTCCCGGGCGAAGCCGGAGACGTCGGGCACGACCTTTACGCTGACCTTGCCGACGATCTTGCCGCCCGGCCCCTTATCCAGAGCCATTCCTTACTTCCTTAGCTTTTCGGGCCACCGAGAACTGCTGGGAGGCCATCTGAGCGAACAAGTTGTTGCTGCGCCTCTTCACCTTCCCGGGCCGGTACGCTGGCTCTGGGGGCTTCGGTCGACGCTCGCTGTGGGCGGACACGAACGCGTGCGTGTTGTGCTGGACCGCGTCGATGAGACCGGCCAGCAGGTACTCGTTGACTGCCCAGCCTGCGAACTGCGCCCCGCCCTGTTGGGCGGCGACGAACGCGGAACCATGTGGCAGGTTGCGGATGAGCCCGAGAGCCCGGCGCGGCGTGAGCCGGGTGCCGGGCACCAGGACGTCCGTCAGGTCGAGGTGGTAATACCGAAGGAAGTCTGCGTCTAGCTCCTCGCCGAACTGATTGATCAGCCCTGCGAGGGCTGCGCTTCCCCCGCCTGGGTCGCCTCCGTCCACTTGGACAGAACCTCAAGCGTCAGAGCGAGGTCATGTCCGAGCAAGGTGACAAACTCCTCGCCGCGATCGTCCGCGACGAGCAGGGCCAGCGCATTCTCGGAGGCGGTCAGGAGGGCGCTGAGCGCGTCGGCCCCGCCGTCCTCGTCCTGGGTGTTCTCGACCTCGGACAGTGCCGCGAGAACATTCTCGCGCTCCTTGTCGCCAAGCCGGAGCAGGTTGCGGAGCTGGTAGCCGTCGATTTCGACGGGCGCATACTTCTGCTCAACGGCGGCGCGGAGGTCGGCGAGTGAGTAGTTAGACATTGGTTGGCGAACCTTTCAGTGAGAAAAGAATGGGAGGCGGACCAAAGAACAAAGGAAGGGAAAGGGGCCTGGTCGGTCCGCCAGGAAACCAGGCCCCTTAGTCGAGCGAGGGTCAGGCGGGGTTAACGCCTGTGCCCAAGGAGATCCACGAGAAGAGCTTCTTGCCCGTCATCTTGAGGAAGGTCGCGCGGAGCGGGAGAGTGGTCAGCTCTTCCCTGTCCAGCTCGATAGCACCCTCGCGCTTGATGCCGGCCTTGGTGGCGTGGAAGGCCACGTTGATGTCACCGTCGACCAGGATCACAAGCAGCGCGCGCTTCGTGGTGGTAGTCGGCGCGTCGTCCACGTCGTACTGGCCAACCGTGGCCGAGCTGTTAGTGACGCCGTAGTACAGCTCCAGCGCAGCCTCGTCAAACTGGTGCAGGGAGAAGGTCATGAAGTCAACTGCCGGGTCGGTGATGACTTCCTTGAGCGCCGGGTTCTGCCAGGTGCCCTTGACCTCAGAGTCGCCACCGTCGAAGCCGAACTCAGGCAGCTCGTCTTCTGCGGTGTGCCCGACGCTGTCCCACTCGACAGTGGCGATGCCGTCAGCGGCGAGCGAGGTGATGCCCACCTCCGGGTCGAACGCCGCCACGTCGGCGGGGGTCGGGGCTGCGGTGCCTTCAGCGGCCAACAGCACGTAACCCTTTGCGGCGGTGAACACCGCGTTGTCATTAATAGCCATTCGGCTTTACTCCCTAGTATTATTCGTTCTAAAGGGAACGGGGTGGCCGAACGCCGAGCTGTATGAGCCCTTGAACACGCCAAGCGTCCTCGAATGGCGCATCAAAAGGGGTCGGCCCCATGGTTTCAAAAAAAGAATGGAGGTAGCCAGACGGTGTTACCGTCTGCTTTTCCACCATTTCCCAAAGGATGTGCCTTGCGTCGAGGTACAAGTCCTCCGTCGCGGCCAGGCCGTCTTTGGTGTACGCGGTCAGCTCAATTACCGGGCGGTCCAGCCACCGAGGGCTCATAACGCCCCCTCCTAACCGCCTAACATTCAGCAGCGGGAAGGTGCGGCTTGCCACGTCCTTGTACCAGGAGCCGACATCGACGCCGGGAAGCTCCGTGCGGAGCACGGGAAGGATGATGGACTGGACCCGTGGTAGTTTGCGATCAACCACAGGTTGGGTTTCCTTGCCTATCCGAGGAGCCCTGCGGCTCCGGTGATGATGTAGAGGCCAGGCACGTACTGGGGGGTTCCACCGAGATTGCCCTTGTACCAATGGCCGAACTCGACCGAGAGCGGTGCGGGGCCTACGAGCGACACGTACGAGTCGATTCGTCCCTGACTTACATCGACGCTGTGGTCGGTCCGGTTGGTCCGATCCCGGTGCCGGAGCAGCTTGGCTTCCGCACGGACCCCAATCTCCAGCGCCTCTTCCGCCACAGCGGCTCTCACACCGGGCAGGTGCGACACGATCCGATTGACACGACGGGTGCTGTAGACCGTGGCCATCAGTTCCGCCGCATCGTGTACTCGTGCCTGCGTGTCCGGCGTGAGCCGTTGTAGAACAACGGGGGCCCAAACACGGACCAGCTCCCGCCGTTCCAGTCGACCCGGGTCATGGCGCCAAGGGTGCCAAGGAGATCACCGGGGGAGCCCTTCGGGAACCGGAGGTTGTAGACCTCTTCCGTGAAGAACCCCTCGTCCATCTGCTCGGCTCGCCGGGACGAGGTCCCGGACTGTGGCTGTGGTCGCACCGTTGCGGGGGTCGTCGTGCCTACGGCAGACGGCCGGAGCATCGTGTTCCCGTCCTCGTCTGTCCAGACTTCCTGGGGATAGACGATGACCTCAGCGTTAGGGCTGTCCAGGAGGCTCATTAGGCAGCGCTCCAGGGCATCCGCATATACGGCTTGATGGTGAAAGCACCACGGCGGACGCCTAGCAGCGTCCACTCACCGGGCAGGACCTCAAGCACGCCGGAGGCGACTCGGGAACTGATCGAGTAGCCGTAAGAACCGTCCTGCTCCTGGGTGTACCCGTCAGGGTTGCGGATGAGCCGGAGAATCATCTCCGCCTCGACCATGACGACGGTCTCCTGGTCGATGGTCCCAGCGGTGATCTGAGCGTCCAGGTCGGTGATGCGGGACTTGATAAGCCGTTCGGCGTCTCCGAGGCGGGTGTTAACGACCCGTGTCTCGTCGGCGTCGAGAGCCCGGATGAATCGGTCCTCGACGTCGGTAGCTATGGCGTACGCCAAGGTGACTCACTCCTCAGTCGGTCTTGCTCTTCAACGGCCGGCCCCGGCGGGGCTTCGGTGTGGGCTCTTGGCCGTACTCCAGCCCGCAGCCCGCGCAGACGTAGCGGTAAATAGGTCGCTCACGTATAGGCAGCGGAGTGTGTTGGGGAGTGCGGGGGAGCCCAGCGGGCCGGACCAGCCGTTGTTCAACGAACCAATCCGACCCACATGGGCAAACCATCATCAGAGCTGGACACCGGTCAGGCGAGCCGCGCCGCCATCGCCGAACTGCGCCATGCCGCAGTAGAACTCGATACGGGTCCGGTAGACGGGCTGACTGTCGATCTCGCCCAGGTCGTAGACCTGCACGCCACCGTTGGTCAGGCCGGCAACGCCGCCGTCCTCTTCGTTCTGGCCGAACTTCACCGCGTAGATAGAGGAACAGTCAGTGCTGGTGCCCTCGGTCTCGGTCTGCGGCAGGATGTTCACGCCAGCGGGGGTCTTGCCCAGGTCCAGGAACGGGATGCCGTTCCAGACCGTGACGCGCTTGCCGGTCAGGTCCTCGCGCACGATCTCCACGCCGCCCATGCGTCGACCCGCAGAGCGAATCTTGGCGATAACGGAAGCGTTGGCGTAGAACGCACTCGGGGTGCCGTCGACGGACGCGGTCAGCTCTTCGAGCTTGTCGAAGAACGTGTGCGCCACAGTGTCGCTAGCCGCGTCGAAGACCTTGGCACCGTTGGTGCCAGCCGAAACGACCCGGGTGACGGTCTTCTTCAGACCATCGAAGCCCAGGGGCTCAGCGACAACGTCACCGTTGACGAACTGGTCCTGGAACTTGTAGCTCAGGGCCTTGACCTTCATCGCGGTCTGGATCGCGCGCTGGTTGTTCAGGTCGCCACGGGTGGCAACGATGAACCGGTCAACGTCGGCGTCGCCACCGAGGATAACGAGCGCGACCGAGCGGGAGTCGGTCGTACCGGTCGAACCCGCGTAGCCGTCGTTCACGGCACGGAAGTCGACATCCGGCAGAGCCTGCTCGAAGTTGTACTTGTAGCTGTTGCCCTGGATGGTGAGGAAGGGCAAGCGGTCGAGGACCGGGGACTCCTGGACGAACATCTCCAGGACGCCGCGCTGAAGGTCATCCTGCGAGAGCTTCGCGGCCTCAACAAGCGGGAGAGCACCAGTAAGTGCCATGTGTATTCTCTCCTAATTGGATTTAACTGGACAGTTGCTTTAGCCCGTCAGGTGCTCGGTCTAAAAGCGGGTCACGTCTTTTTGCTGTAGGCGAAAGCCAGGCGGTTCTGTCCGGTGCCGGGGTTCGGCTTGACGTCGCCACCACGACCCAGGGACGGGTCGACAGCGGGTGACCGCGAAGCTCCGAAGAGCTTCTTTACCTTCTCCGCGTGGGCCTTGAGGTCTTCCTCGGTCGAGCCCTGGAGCAGTTCTGCGAAATCGGAGGCGTTCTTCGCCTCGACACCCTCGACGGAGAGAGCGATCTGGAGCTTCAGTAGCGCCAGCTTCGCCGTGTCCGCCTCAGCAGATGTGTCCGTGACCTGCTTCGACAGGTCCTCGACCTTCCCGGAGGAATCCTCCAGGCCCTTGAGCTTGTCGTTCAGCTCCGTGACCCGAGTGCGGTACTTTGCCGCCTCGTTGTTGGCCTTGGTTAGCTGCTTGCGCGCCCAGTCCGGCAGGTCGTCCGTCTTGGACTCCTGCGCCGCCTCCGTCGACTCCGCTGCGGGCGTCTCGGTGGTGGTCTGTTCGGTCTGCTCGACCTCGGTGGCCTCCTGGCCGTCCTCGGTCTGCGTGGTCGTCTCGGACATAGCTGCCTCCTGGGCGTGAAAAAGACACCCGCCTGGGGTGTCTGGTGGTTAGAGAAAAGGGGATTAGGCCGCTGCGGCGAGGGATCGCATATCGATATCGCCGTTCTCCAGGGCCTTGCGAATCGCGTTCATGATGGCCTCATTCTTGGACCACTCGCGCTCGCCCTTGGCGTGCTGGTTTCCGTTCTGCGGGTCTTGCAGTTCGGTGTTGTTCTCGACCAGCCGCGTGTACTTGTTCCAGATCTGCAAAGCCTTTTCGGCCTCTTGCATACCGACCCAGTTGTCCTCGTCGTAGACCGGGACGACTCGGCAATCGCACCCAGCGTGCCACTGCTTCATGCGCCGGGCCATGGCCTCGGAGGCGAGCTGTGCATCCTCGCCGCTGCCTCGGTCAATGCGCCGTGCCAGCCGGGCTGCTTCCTCGTCTGACCCCTGGAAGCCCGCCGTTTCGGCGGACTGGTAATCGGGGCCTCGTGAGATGAGCGCCAGGCAGAACCCGCATGTCTCTCGGCCGGTAGCCACTCTGGCCCACCCAACGGACGCCCTCCTGGGGCTTTCGTCTGAGCCTGTGTTGGCTGGGTCTTCCTGGATGGCGCGGATAACAGTGCGCCGCCATCCGTTCTCGACCTCTTTCGCGACGAGCAGCGCCGCCTGGGCAGCCGCGTCTTCGCTTGAGTGGTCGGGGTCCTGGAAGACCTCCCGTGCCGGCTCCATGGCCTTCGCGAACCATTCGAACTTGTAGTTCGCCAGGTACACGGGGGCCTTGGTGCCGAGGTGTTTCTCTCGCTGTGCGTCTAGAAACGCACGGCCAAGCTCGGCGGACTCCCGCCGTCTGCGCTCCACCTCGGGATATGCCGACCGCATCAAGATGCCCCACCCTGCTTTGGTGAGACCCCCCGAGAACGGGGACAGGAGTTCGAGGATGAACTTGACCGCAGCGGCCACCAGGGCTTGCTGTTTGGCACTAGCCTTCTCGAACTCCATTACGCGGCCTCACCCGCAGCGTCCGGGGTCGCATAGAGCCCGGCGAGCTGGGAGCGGGGGGTGCTGTCGAGGTCCTTGCGGATCTCGTCACGCTCCTCGGTGCCGTAACCCAGGTCGATCCGAGCACGCTCGGACGAGATGATCGGCTGGCCGTCAGCCGTCTTGGCTGCGGCGAGCTTGACCACTGCGTCGGCCTTAGCGGCGAACGTCGGGGTCGACGGGTCGCGCCAGATGGCCTCCATGCGGAACGCTTCCTTCGGTATCTCCCGGTCCATGACGAGCATGGCGATTCTCATCGCCTGCTCCCACGCGGAGCCGAAGACCCGTGCCTTGCGCTCAGCGAGCCTGACGAGTCGGTTCTCGGCCGCCCGAATGGCGTCCGCCGAAGCCGGGTTGTCCTTGCTGATGGAGAAGTAGTCCGGGGGCAGGCCCGTGAACGACGCCATTTGCCGGGTAACCTCTTGGACACCGTCCACGAAGTTACGCAGCTCGGCAGCCGCCCACTGGAACGCGTGAGCGTCCTTGTCCTCGAAGGCCATGATCCGAGCCGTGTATGCCTCCAGCGTGGCGGCAGAGTCACCCTCGCCCGCCGCGAGTGCGTCGGCAGCAATGCCGAACAGCAGCCGCTGTGGGACAGCCATCAGCTCGGCGGTGGCGCCAAGGTTCATCATCAGCCGGGAGGCCGTGTCGATCGAGCTACGCATCCCGGGGGTCAGCTCTGACCTTCCGTTGCGATGGCTCAGCTTCTGGCGGTTGTACAGCGGGACGACGGGCAGCACACCGAGGTTGTGCTTGATGGGGGCACTCACCGGCTCCCACGGGCCGTTGGCGCTGCTGCGCTTGATCAGAACAGTCTCGTTCGGCAGCAACAGGGTGGCCTCATCCGTGCCGTAGAGGCGGATGCCTTCATACGGTCTGCGCGTGACGGGGTCCTCGTTGACCCACAGGCTCTTCGGGCTCTCCAGCCGGATCAGCGGGGAGTCCGGGTCCATCAGCGGGTCGGTCTTGTCCGGCGCGGCGATCGTAATGAACGCCCGGCCGTGCATCATCGACTCTAGGTGACCGAGGGGCGCCTCGTTGTCGAGGTCGTTCGCCTGCCACCAGTCCCGGAGACGGGAGTCGGCTTTGGCCGACCCCGCCATGCGGAAGCCCTCGACGTCGAGACGGTTGTCGATGCCGTCGAGGTAGACCCTCGCCCAGTCGTTGTGCGCTAGAAGGACGCGCATCTCCTCGGGCACCGAGATGCCGACCGCCTTGACGCGGTACTCGGCGTCGTAGTACGCGAGGTTTTCGTCCAGCGCGGACTGGTTGCCCTGGAGCTGGCTGATGAGACGATCCGCCATTGCCGTGTAGTCCGTCATCGGAGAATCGCCACCTTTCCAGTCCGATAGTTCTTGCTGCTCATGTATTCCTGCCTCAAGCCGAAGGCCATGACGGCACAGACGGCAGCATCGATCTTGCGCGAGCTGTCTTTGCTCGCCTTGCGGATGGAGATCGCGTCGTAGTTCGTCGGGTGCCGCTTGGCGTTGCCGATGTGGGCTGCCAGGAGCTTGTTCCCGTCGTGGGTCAGCTCGTGCTCAAGCACCGCGTCTAAGAACCGCTCGCAGTCCTTGGCGAACGTCTTCCGGACGGTCGAGCTGTCCTTGCCTCGCATGTCGAACGCGATCGGCTTACCGGGTACCGCATACATCTTCAGCTTCTTGCGGTACCGCTGGGTCCAGGCGTCAACGTGGGACTCGAACATCCTGACGTCGGCTCGGAAGCCGATGACGTTGAAGCGCGAGAAAGCCCAGTCGACCGTCGCGTCCACGTCCGTGCGCGGGATGTTCCCGTCATACTTCTCCGGGTCCCACGCCTTGATGAGGAACACCGCAGCGTCTTCGACGCGGCAGGCCACCAGGGCGGCCCAGTCGCCGGACTTGGAGCCGTCGAACGCCAGAGTGATCTGGTCCTTCGGCTGAAGCTCGATCGGCTCCTTGGATTGAACACTCGCCCACTCGTACGGGGCGATCCAGGAGTCCTCGGTCGCGTTGATCTGGTTCAGGTACATGCGACGGGACTCAGAGATGAGGCTCTGGGTGTTCAGGATTTCAGCGATCATTGGCTCGATTTCGAGCCATAGCGCGTCTCCCCGGGCGATCTCCAGGCCCTCGCTCAGCTTCTGGAGACCAGCCTTGAACCCCTCGGGGTCGAGATCGGGGTTAGGTATCTCCGATACCGGTGTGTCTGCCGGCGCCTCCACGGCGTCGTAGAGCAGGCCGACGTTGATTGCCGCTCCACCCTCAACGTCTTGGAACGTGTCCCAGAGCTGTTCGCCGACCGACTCCTCGCCGGGGCGGTGCGCGTTGCAGATGGCCAACGCCCGCGAGCCCGAACCTGCCTTTTTGGTCACGTTGCCCTTGACGACCCCGTACATAGCGTGGCCGCTGTTGGCCTCGATCCACCACTGGATCTCGTTCAGCACCACGAACGTCGGGCGTTTACCTTCAAGGGCTAGCGGAGAGCTGGTGACCGCTTCGATCATCCCGCCGACGCGGGAGTAGATGATGGTCTTGTTAATCTCCAGCCCGTGCTCGGCCTTAAGCGGCTCCGAGATCAGGGCGGGAAAGAGCGTGAACGTGTTACGGGTCTGGTCCTGCGAGACGGCGGCGATCTGAATCCACGCCGAGGTGCGGAGCTTGCCGACCGGGTTACCTTCTTTGTCGAAGTGACTGAAGTGCACCGGGCCACACAGCTCGGCCAGTGACATGGCCGCGAGCAGTGGGTCTTTCCCCCAGCCCTTGAGGCGGCGCAGAACGCCGTTGCGGTAGGCGTACTTGCCTCGGTGATCGACCGCGTACCACCAGAGGATGAACCGGGCCTGCTCTTGGGTCGGCAGGAACGGCCGCTCGGTGTCCTCCGGGTCGCGGAGGTATAGCACCATCCAGTTGAGAAGTGCCCAGCCGAGGGTCTTCTCGGGGAGCCAGAACCGGCCGTCAGCGTGCCGGCGCCAGGTCGGCCCGGTGATGTGCGGCGGGGCGGGGATTAGGTCCGAGGGCGGAACAACTGTGCTCAGCACCCTCGGTCACCTCCAGTATTGGACTCCTACCTCGTCAGGCGTTCGAGCAGGTTGAACAGGAATAGGGACGGCAGCACTGCGAGCGCCGGGAGAACGAACGGGAGCGCTAGCAGGCTCAGCAGCAGGACGCCCGGGAAGGTGCCCAGCGAGCCCGCTCGCCGCCTCTTGTTGCCCAGTGCGCCCCAGCGCACCCCCGCCCACATCAGCCAGCGCCTAGGGGCGCTGACGCCTAGAGACTGCATGGCCTCGCGGAAAACCCGGTCTACTCGGCGGGACGAGACCCTTCGGTTCGGCAAGGCGTAGGTGATCAGCCAGTCGTGCAGCACCGTGGCGGCCGTGTAGTTGCCGTAGGTCGGAATCAGCCACCAGATGAACTGGGGCACCGTCGCGAAGTCGGTCACGTAGCCCTTCGGGACGATGAAGACCGCGCCGTGGTCGGAGAACCAGACCTGTCGGTCCAGCCGCCAGTTGTACCCATCGGTCTGGGTCACGGAGACACGCGGATCGGCGAACGGCATGGCGTAGACCCCCTGTTGAAAAGGCACGCAGCCTTTCGCGATTCTAAAGTGGACAAACACAGGCCATCTGACCTGCGGAAATGGCCCGGGAGGAGGGACTTGAACCCTCGCCGAACGGTTTTGGAGACCGTTGGACTGCGCCTGTGTGCTCCCGAATGGCTCCCCGGGGAGGGCTCGAACCTCCAACCACCCGCTTAACAGGCGGGTGCTCTGCCATTGAGCTACCAAGGAATGGGGTGGGGGAGGGTTGCCCCTCCCTTCAGCGACCACGACCAGAATCGAACTGGCGACCTCCACCGTGACAAGGTGGCGCTCTAACCGTCTGAGCTACGCAGCCAAGAACCCGCTCTTGCACCGAGCGGGGTGCCCCGATTTCGCCGTCTCGGGTTAGGGACGGCAATCACGCCTCGAAAATGGGCCAGGGCGCTATCCGTGGTGGCTTGCTCCTTGCGATCGGTGCAGATCTAGAGCAGAGGCGACCACGGAACCGGTGAACCGGCCGACCGACCCTGTCTCGGGACGGCTCGTTTTACGGCCGGGAAGTTTGGCGGGGGAGCGCAGGCGTAAAGGAGGAGGAAACACCCGCGCTCAACCCCGAACCAAGGGCGGCCCCGCCCTTCCCATTTGAGCATCGTGGAGAGGCTTAGGAAGGGGTGAGCCGCCGGTCTTACGCCGTTACGGGAGGAGCGAACCCGTACGGCAGGCTTTCATCTTCGTTATCGTCATCTATCTCGGTGTCCGAGTCCAGCTCGACTACTGCGTCGACCAGCTCCTCGACGTCCAGGCTCACGATCTCGAACCCGAACAGCCTCAGCGTGAACCTCATGGTGTCTCCATTGCTCGTCGGTACCACTCAGCCGGAGACGTTCCGAGCTCGGACATGATCTGAAGGGCCATTGCCCGGGGGTTGGCCGTGATTCCCTGCTCGACCACCCAAGCGGTGAGATCGTCCAGGTAGACCCGGAGACTGCCCAGCAGGTCATCGGACAGCTCAGGCTCCCAGAACCGCGCAGGGAGGATCTGGGCCAGCGCAGCAGGGGTCAGAGCGACCCGCAGAGTGCGCTTCGAGCGGGCCATCAGGTCGCCTGCTTCTTAGTGGCGCCCCAGCGAGCCTTGGCGGCCTTCGTAGCGCTCTCCTGACGGCTCATGGGACCGGACCCGGCGTCAACGTCCTCGTCGGCTTCCGTGAGCTTGAGCTGTCGCAGTAGAGCGGCCAGCGTAGAGCGGTGTTGGCGCACTTCGGAGAACAACGGGTGGATAACTTCCTGCCCTTGAGACCCAAACGCGGTCAACGGGGCCTCTTCAAGGCCCTTTTCGAGCCGTTCGATGAGGTCCGCTTCGCGGCACGCGTCCCCGAGGATGCGAAGCTCGTCCGGGCGTAGATCCCACATCCCGGTGATGTCTTTCCATAGGTTCCGGCCTGCGGATTTGAGCCCCCGGGGGGCTCTTGGCGCAGACGGTTTGGCGTCTGTCACAGCCCCTCCTTCCGGGGTGTTGAAGTGTTCGTGCATACCCCCCTAACAGAGGGAGCATGCGACGCATCGAGCCAGGGAGCCGCATTACACGGCGATCCTGCGCGGGCGGGCGGGGGCATACCCCCCTGGGGTAGGGGGTACCCGTGTCCACAGTGCACACCCAGCACGCCCGTACCCGCAGGTCAGCGAGGGTGCCCGGTGCAGGGGAGCAGCAGCCCAGCACACGCAGCTAGCAGCGCACACCCGTGCCCACCTGCACAGACAGCGGTGCGGATACCCCTGCGCCTAAGCCAGCCGATACCTGCACACACCTAGCTAAGCGAACCAGGGTGTCTGTCTGCCGGCCGATGCCGACGTGCCCGAAGCTCGGCTCTGCGTGCGTGTCCCTCAGCAGCCGACTTACGCCCGTGGCAGGGGGAGCATGCGGCACGCAAGTTGCTGCGTCGGTGGTCGTTGCCTGGGCGGATGTGGTCAACGTCAGTGGCGTGAACCGAGCACAACGGTCCTCGTATCTCGCATCGGTACCCGGCATCTCGAAGTACATCGATACGTATCGCCGTCCAGTTGGACGGCAGTGACTGTCGTCGGTTGGACGTAGACCACGGCATTAGAGTGCTTGGCTGTCTGCGATGAATGACGCAATGTCAGTGGTGTATCGGAACCGCTCACCATCGCCCGGTATTCGACTCTCAGCGAATCGATCGTGCATGACGGCTTCCGCTACGAATCCGCCGGGAACTACAGCGAGCTTGACGACCGGTCCGCCATGCTGACGGCCGAGTGCCTTGAACCGCTTAGACATGAGCGTCTCTGTGTTTGAGTACCCGATCTTGACCGAGCTGTCGGGCAGGAGCGCGAAGTAACAGAAGCCGGGGAATTCATCTAGCGGGTAGTAGTTGGCTGCTTGCCGAGCTAGACTCCCGCGAGCGACAGCTACGCGACTCTTCTGCACTAGCCGGTGCTCCCCACACAGCGGGATGTTCATGTGCTCTTCTGCGGTCTCGCCGCACGGCGAGCCATCGTCTAACCATGCGCAAAGCAAGTCTCTTATCCCCCTGTAGTGAGGCGCGCTCCCCCCGCGCGCCGAACGTCCAACATCCCTTCGCTCTTACGGCTTCGGGATGTATACGGATGACCACGCTCTACGGCGTGGTCCTAGCCGCGCTCTACGGCGCGGCGAGAACTGGGAGGGTCGTGCGTTCGGTCGCTATCGCTCCCTCTCTTACTCCCCTACTGTTAGAACACTGTCGGCTCTACGAGCACCGGACACAGCGTGGTCCAGATCACCCTTGTGGGGGATGTTTGACTGCATGAGCTGAGAGCCGAGCTGGGGAAACAGTGTGGGGTCTACGCCATACGGGTGACGTGTCCGGTTTGTCCTTGCGGAACGCACGATGTGTGCCCTAAAGTCAGTGTCATCGGAAGCGGAACCACCCGGGAGACCGGGACAGGGGAGGCGGAAGATCTCGAAACTTGACAACTACACAAGGTGCTACGTCTAGACACGTAGCGGCTCACGCGGAAGCTAAGGTTGGACGAACCTAAGCGTGAGACCAGGGCTTGAAACTTCACCGTGCGGCCCTAGTGACGATATTCCCTACGCCATGCGATGCCACTCAGTGGTGCACAGCGGGCGTAGAGGCACGGCAGGTTAGCGGGTCCGATATGACAGTGACCCTACGGTTCGAGTCCGTACGTGCCACTCAGCACCGAACAGACACAACGCCAGGAGGGCACCATGCTTGACATCGAACGCATCATCGAACTGATCGACACCTACTCACTAGCCATGACGGTCGACGTTGACCGTATCGCCGGCCTGATCGACTACTACTCAATCGCCGCTACCACACGGTAGTGACTCCGTGGTCCGTTGCTTCGGCAGCGGGCACGCGGTGTCAGTATCGCGTCACAAGAAAATAAAGGGAGAAGCACCATGCGCAGGATACTCACCACCACCGTTATCGGCCTTTCCGCCATGCTCGCACTCGGTGGCGTGGTCACCGCTTCGGAGCCGCAGCCGCAGAAGACGGGGCATGAGGCACTAGACGTCGCCCACCGTTCGCACGCTACCGACACCGATGTCCGGTGGGTTGCCACGGCAGGTGGCAAGTTCCGGATAGAGGACGGGCACGCGAAGTTCGTGCCGTCCAAGCGGGTCAAGTGGGTTGGTACGGTGACTGAGTTCGGCGTCACTCACAAGGGATGCCGCTACCTCGTTGCCGACACGTCGCTGTTGCTCTGCCGCGACGGCTACGCCACGACTTCCTGACCATTGCGCTTTGGTCGGTCACGTGCTCAACAGCACGTGGCTAGCCATGGCCTAATGGCCTTTGGGTCTTAGAGATTAGGGAGCGAACAATGGGAAATATCTTTGCTTTCATGACTGCTGATGCAGTGGACCACCACGGCGAGGACGATTACACAGAACGGCACGGGTGGATTGACCCTAGTTGGTCGCGCACTACGCTATTCGAGTCACGTAACGACGTTGAGCCGCTGCTCAATATGAGTGAGCAGGACCCCGAATTGTGGGAGCGCGTGCGCGACATAGTAGATAGCCACGCAGAAGACAACGGCGACGGCACGTTCTACGGCGTTGACGAATGCCAGGACTTTGCTACGGGCACTGTCTGGACCTACGCCATTCACTTCAAGCGTAAGTTCTACGGCACGACGGGTTGGACTGAGGAGGCATGGCACCCTACGGCCGACGCCGGTGTCCCGCTTGGTGACTTTGACGAAAGCTCGGAACTGTTCGCACGCGGTGTGGACCACGGGTGGGGCGCTGCTAACTACGCGAACGCTTACGGAGGAGACATCCGCCCGTCTCGTGACCAGTCGCCAGACAGCGATGACTACCGCGCTGGATTCTGGACTGGCGCTCAGCGGTTTCATGATGACGAGTGGCAAGACGGCACGCCGATGGACGAGTGACCGTTGGGGTTTAGTCGAGCACGCGTGATAGCGCGTGCTCGGCCATGCTTTAGCGGCCTTTAAATCACATACTGTGGGGAGATAAAGCTATGAGTGAAGGCACATACCGCGACCGGCACGGCGACGTCGTGACAGTCACGCGCACTGAAAAGGGATGGCTGCTCCGATACGCGGATGGCCGAATCGTCACCGTTAGCCGCTGAAGATGCTTAGCCGAATCACTAGCTGGGAGACAGAAACAATGACGTACTCATACCCACAGTTCCGTGATATCGACGCGCTACGTAGCTTTGTCATGGGACACGGTAACCACTTTTTCGACGCGGCCACGTTGCGGTTCTTTAGTTCCCGCATTAGTGACGTTCTCTACGGCGGTCGGTTCTTCGTGACTAGCGAACGGAACGGCATCCTGGGCGATCACCCGCGCACGTACACAGTGCGCTTTGTGCGGGTCAACGACGGCAGTGGGCACGTAGATGTTACCGATGCTCACCGCGAGTGGTTCACATCGCGCAGTGCCGCACATCGGCGCGCCCAGTGGCTAGCTGCGAACGTCGACGCGGGTACCGACCCGTTCGAGTACGACACGGACGCCGAATGGCTCTGAGATCACCGCTAATGGACTGATTGTGTCTCGCCGGTACTCGGTACCGGCTAGGCATTGTCCGCCCGTACAGGGGCAACTAGATGGGAGACAGAAACAATGACCTACTCATACCCAAAGTTCGAGGATATCGACGCGCTTAAGCGCTTTGTCACGCGGCACGGTAACCCCCACTACTTCAGTGCGGACACCATGCGGTTCTTTCGGTCACGCGTGAGCGAGTCGCTTTACGGTGGCAGATTCTTTGTCACCAGTGAGCGTGATGCTCTGGGGAATTACCCGCGTCTCTACACAGTGCGATTCGTCCGTGACAACGGTGATGGTTCCGTGTCCGTGACCAGTACCGGTTTTGAGCGTTACTCCTCACGCTCCGGCGCGCACCGCCATGCCGAACGGCTGGCAAAGAATGTGGACGCGGGTACCGACCCGATCGAATTCGACAACGACCGCGACTACCTCTAGGGAGTGACAATGCAGTGGTTCCAGGCGCGCGTGTCCTTCGACCGTATCTACGTATGGAACGTAGCCACCGCGACGTTCTGTTATGACGCCAACGGCAACATGATTCTATTCCAGTCGGTTGGGGAAGCTGAGTCGTACGCCGCTGATCGCGAGCGTGCTCGTTACTGACACATCCCGTTAGCGCTTAGTCAGGCACGCGCTTAGGCGCGTGCTTGGCCATGCATTAACGGACCCAAAGTAATGGGGAGTGGGGGCAATGTCTAAATGGTGGGCTAGGCGACTCTACGCCATTGCCATGGTCACGATGATATCGCCCATGGTCTATATCTACCTGGCACCGGTCATTCTCACATGGCTCGGCTCCCCTCCCATAATCATCGTTGGTTGAAAGAGAGGTATGGCAATGAACGCACTAGTCACGATGGCTGATGTTGTGTTCTTTCAGGAGAATGCCGCGCGGAGTTACCGGCCGGACCTGGAGACAGAGGGTGTTGGCGCATTGCGCGGCGCTCTGCTGTTGGCGGACGCCGAACGGTGGGCACGCGCTACCGGAGTCACATTCGACTGGGCCATTGACCCTGACAGCGACTCATCATCGTTTAGCGACGACCCGAGCCCATGGGAGTTGTGGGGAGTTATCGCATACGACAGTGACGGGTACTCCATTGCGTCACTGGGCGGTGTCGACTTTGGCCGCGACGGGGCACCGTTCGGCGACCCATACGCCCGTGTCGTTGCGGCTGAGTTGGCGCTAGAAGCTATTACGGACGCGGATCGATGATGCGTACCGCCACCATTCTGGCCGAGCACCTATTCGGCGCTGCCGCTGTTGCGGTTGAATTCACGGCCGCTGTTCTCCGTGAGCAGGCGGAACAATTCTCCCGCGCGGTTGCGCGTATTGATAGGAAGGTTTAACGATGAACAGCACCGATGAAAAGGGCGCCTACTCCGACTTTGTAGACATCACCGAAGATGTTTTCGGTGACCCGTGGGACACCGCAGATGCGCTTAAGCGGATGGGCGCGGACGAGGTGTTAGTCAATTGGTTCGCGGCCAGGTTCGCATACTTCCGTGAACAGCAGGTGGCTAAGAACCATGGCTGAGGGTAAGAGCTTTAGCTGTGCTGGTCGCACGATTCTACAGATGATGAGGGAAAGGCTTGAACGTGAGCGGGCGAAGTCGCCCGTGGATACCGCGTTCTGCGATGGATTCTATGCGGCCATCCGCTATATCGAGAATCCCTATACTGCTGAACTGCCGGTTGAGCAGCACATAATCCCACTGCCGTACGGGAAGGGTAGGTAAAAGACATGGCTGAACCAATCTACGTGGTGCTATCGGACGGTTGTTCGGTCGGCGGGTACTACTACCGCACGCGCGACTCCGCTGAGCAAAAGCGCGACGCCTTGATTGAGATGGCCTCGTTTAGCGAGGTCGAGATCTTTGAGCTCTACCAGTGGGAGCGCGAGGATGGCTGAGCGCGACTTCCACCAGCACGGTGACGTGTTCGTGGAGACCGTCCGCACAGCGCCGGACACGATAGAGGTACGCATCTTCCAAGGGTTGACGCTTGTCCGCGTCGTGCCCGTGCGGGAGGCTGACATAAGGGACGTATCGGCTGCTGCGTAGCAGAGGGAGGATGAAAGTGAAGCCGGGTATTCGAACTAAGTGCTTGAAATGCGCGCGCACTGTTAGAGCGGTTGACCCTGAAACGTGGCGTAACGAGACGTACGCACCACGTATCAACTGGGAGACATGGTGGGTGCACGGCAGGCTATCACTGGAGTGTCCTAGCGGAGGGCTTCACAACGTCGCTGGGTCGTATTACTAAGAGAGGTACGGCCGCATGACACCCGTAAAGGTGCGCCAGGTCCAAGAGCTTAGACGCAGTAACGCGGCACAGCCGCACCAGAACAAGGCGCGGTACACGCGCAAGCGTAAGCACAGAGACCGCGAGGACTAAGCACGCACGTTCGAGTTACCGGAGCTTTTCAAGGCTTGACCCGAGAGTAAGAGGCTTGATACCAAAGCCTAGTGTGATGGAGTGCGCGACCGGCCGGCGAGGACCGGGCCTGGGGTTCAGTCCCCTAGCGTGCACTCGGCGTCTCTCCCTTCAAGGGGCGAGAGAGGGGAGACGCACGATCGGAGCCCGCATGACGCGGGTTCTGCCGTGGTGTTCACCACGTAGATTAGTCCCCTGAGCGTGCGTAACCTTTAGACAGACGGCAGGTGAAGGCCCGGGAACCAACCCCGCGCCAACCCCGCGTAGAGGTTTCGCTAGTTCGGACCACTCCAGCCCAGCCACCGAACCTGGTACCCTTTACTCCGCACAAGGCCGGAGGTAAAGCGGGCACGTGGCTGAGACAGGGAGCACTGTACATGAACACTGGGCTATCCAGAGAAGAGATCATACGGCTACTAAACAAAGGCTTCACGCGCACGGAAATCGCGCTGGAATACGGCGTGACTCCGCAAGCGGTGAACTGGCACCTGAACGAGAAGCACGGTGGGGAGCCGTACAAGGACCCTCGCCAGGAGGCCATGGAGCACATCCCGTGGGAGGTGTCGCCCGATCACAAGATTTCAAGCGGGTACCACAGGCTGCGCGAGCACGTCAAGTACGTTGCCCTGGGCAGTGGTCGGCTATCCGATGCGGAGATCCACAAGCTACGTACCTGGTACGGCAAATTAGAAAGCCTTGGCGTGGTGCTGGAATACGACCCGAGTGTTCAACCCACTCCCACCCAGTCGCACGGCGGGTGGCGTTATGTCCCGCGCGAGGAAAGAGACGACGACTTGATTATCCGGGTTAACCGGCTGGCCAAGATGTCGGACGAAGCGCACATCATTTTCCGGCGGCCTAAGAAGCTGCCCTAACGTATAGGGGTTGTCGTGACCGAGTTCCAGGTCGCCGTTAGTGAGACCTTCCTGTTCGCCAGCCTGTTCGTGACCGAGGGTGCGCGGCTGCTCCGGGTATACCGGAGCACCGCTGTGCGCTATACAGACACGCTGATGAGTCCCGTGCGCGTTCTTATCGAAGCGGGCTGTTCTTCAGAAGGCTTGACAAGAGTGACAGAAGATGACCGGATGTTCGGTGGTGCCGCGTGCTGCGGGACGTATAAGCTATGGGACGTGTGCCCTGGGGGGTACATCGCCCATGACTGCCGTGCGGCAGTTGCCCCAGCTATGAGGAAGGGAGAGGAGGAAGATGTCAGACAACCAGTCCCCGCCTGAACACCGGAGCGTTTCGCAGGTGAAACAGTGGGAGCAATGTCCCCATTCTTACTACCTAGCACGCATCGTAAAGGCTTGGGAGCGGCCAGCCGCATGGCTGGACCACGGTAAGGCGGACCACGCAGCTATAGAGGCTTGGGAGAAGTCCGGCCGGACCATGACACGGGAGCAGGCGCACGACGTGTTCCGCGAGGAGTATGCGAAAGGCATCAACGCGCTGTGTGCCGACACACCGAACTTCAACTTCTGGTTCAGCTCGGGTAAGTATCGGGGCGAGGCAGACGTGGAGCGGCGGTACGGGATCGGCTTGGAGATGGTCGACCGGTACATCGCCTACGCCGAGAAGGCTTCGCACGAGGCTATCTGGATCACGCCGGATGGTACCCCAGCCATCGAGCTGGGGCTGGACGTCGACCTCGACGGAGTCCGGGTGAAAGGGTTCATCGACCAGGTCATCACGACGGGCGATGACGGGGAGCTGCGCGTCCGGGACGTCAAGACCGGTGCTAGCCCTGGCGAGACGTTCCAGCTCAAGACGTACGCGGTCATGATCGAGGAGACGTACAAGGTTCCTGTACACGTTGGCGACTACTGGATGGGCAAGACCGGCAAGCCGACCAAGCACCCGTACGACCTGACAGAGATGACCAGGTCCGAGGTAGTGGACCGGTTCCACGCGGCTGATGAAGGTATCAGGGCCGAGAACTGGGAGCCGAAGCCGGACCCTGACGTGTGCCGGCGGTGCCCTGTGGCAACCGCCTGCGCGTTTTCTGCGTGACCTTTAATCCGCACGACGTGACTAGACAAAGGAGAAGGCATGATCGAGGAACTGGACGAGCTGATCGAGTACGTCAAAGACTTCGCCGGGAGACTCCCGAGGATGACGCAACAGGCCGACCTTGACCTGGCGCTGTTGGAGCTTCGACACCTGCGGCGTTCACTCGCCGCCGAGCAGCACTACAAGGAGGCATGATGTCCCAACGATCGAGCGCCTATGCGTCCGTAGCACATCCGGCAGACGGCGGCGAGCACCCCAACCGGTTTATGCCTTGGGTCACGGTCGATCTCCGTGTGTTCTGGCCGCCGAAGGCGACGAACGAGGAAGTTAACGCAGCCCTGTGGCAGGCGATCAATGAGGTTCGGATGCAACTCCTCCAAAGGGAGGCTTGATGAGCGCCGAGCTGCCGTCGACCGTGACCACCAACGCGGAGCACCTACGCCCGTTGTGGCCGATCGGGTCCCCGGAACGACACGTTATCAACCAGATTCGGGAGCTACAGCTAGAGGCATGGACCAACGCCCGCGCCAAGAGCTACATCCTTGGCGGGATGGTATTAGCGCTTGAGCTTTTGGCCCTACAGAAGGAGGGAAAGGGATGAGCTTTCCACTGCACAAGCGGCGCAAGACCACCTCGCAGGAGGTGGCGGAGCAGGCCCGGCAGGCGTCGGGCGACTGGGCGGTACTGAAGGTTTCAGATCGGTGTGATCGGTGCGATTCGCAGGCGTACGTCTTCGTCGCCGTTCGCTACGTCGGCGGCAAGAAGCTGGGCTCGCTGATGTTCTGTGGGCACCACGCACACGCGCACTGGGACGCTCTTGCAAGGGTTGCTGTGCTTGTCGTTGATGAGAGATACCGGCTCACGCAGTAACACTTTAAAACACACAGAACAAAATACTAAAGGAGGCTTGGATGTCCAAGGGTGGAAAGAAGCGGGTTGCCGAGCACGAGAAGGAGCTGGCCGATATGCGAGCCAGGTCCCCGAAGGTGACCGTTGTTTATTCGGGACCGGGGCTTAAGCGCCGCACCGTCCGGGAGTACCCGGCGTGAGCACTGAGGAAGAGGACGGCCGATTGTCCGACCGCGACTACCAGGAGACCGTACGCACAATCCCCCAGGAGGTTCGGGGAGTGGTGTGGAAGGACCTCCTGGCAGAGATGGAGAGACAGCAAGGAGGCAAGGCATGAGTAACCGAGACGAACTGATCGAGCGAGCGCACAGGGATATCACGGTTCTCGACCATGAGCGCACTAGATGGTCCCTGGCACTGGAGCTTATCAACGCTGGCTGGCGTCCCGTGGTCGAGGACGACGAGACGGTTGATCGACTCGCAATGGGCTGGTGGCTAGCCACTGCACATCGGACCTATCCCGTCCCGGAATCCCATTGGGAGAAGGCCACGGATGATGTCAAGGATCGCTACCGCCGTGATGCACGTATTGTCCTCCGTGCCCTGCGAGGTGAGGCGAGATGAGGGAAGCAGTGTCGATCGGCCCGCTCCCTGGTACGTACTTCTGCTTGCGTTGCGCGCGCAACCGATGGTTCACCGAGGGATGTGTCTGCCAATTCTGCGGTTGGCGGGAGCGACGTGTACCGGAACCAGGAGGGCTGAATCCACGGCTCCGCGCCCCGCGAGGTGAGGCGTGATCTGGTGGTGGTCCTGGTTGTTGACTGTGGTCGGCGTGACCGGGCTGTACTTCGCGGGTCGCAAGAACAAGCTCGGCTGGGCGATCGGGATCGGCGCCCAGGCCCTGTGGTTCGTGTACGCCGTGACAACCGAGCAGTGGGGGTTCCTTGCATCGTGCCTGGCCTACGGCTGGGTGTTTAGCAAGAACTTCGCTGCGTGGCACAGAGAAAGTAAGGAGGCGTGATGAGGACGTTCTACGGGTTCAACCAGAGCGGTGGCGTTCATCGGCTGGAATACGACGCGGGAGAGATTGTGTCGTTCACCTATTTCAGCCTGCATGAGATGGGCTGGAGACCCGCCGACTGGGACTACTACAGCGGCTGGGTTGATTGGGCTCCGCTAGAGGACATGCCCGCCGAGGTTCAGGAAGTGGAGAAAGGCTGATGGGTTTCTTCAAGACCCTGTTCGTGTTCTGGGCCGACCTTTGGTCGGACATGGAAGCTATGGCAGATGACGAGGAGTACACCGCACTGGCCGGGATTGATGAGGAGGAGTGAGATGAAGATCTATCCACGCTTCGAGATGAACGGCGAGGTGTACTACCTCCTGACCGGCGGAGATATCGGTGATCTCCAGGAGTTCGAGGCCGAGTATGTCCGCGAAAAGCTGGAGCTGGCAACCAAGCAGCGGGATTCGGCCCGGCAAGACAGGGACTACTGGCTGAAGCGGTGGGACGAACTCAACATTGAGAAGCAGGGCTCCGAGTCGTGGCGCGAGCTGGACAACATGATCAAGCAAAAGGAAGACCTCAGACGCAAGCTTGGCGAGTACTTCACCCTCTGCGTTGAGCGCAGCGAGCGCATCAAGGAACTTGAGGCGCATCTCGACACGATGACCAAGGACCGCGACCACTGGCGTGAGAATCACGCAGTAGCGGTGGCTTGGAGGGAGCACTACGCCCGCTTGTGGGTCGCAGAGACGTCCGACGCCTAGGGGCAAAAGCGTACTGAAACCGGTACGGTTCTGCCCAATCTTCAGGCCCCCATCGAGGGGCCTTTTTCATGCCCACAGAAAGGAGAACCATGAGCCGCGTCGTTGACTTCGCAGGCGCGCTAACCCAGCGGGGCTACTCCACGTACCCGTGCAACGTGTCGGTCGACGTGGACGGGGACAAGCAGCTCTCGTTCAAGGACGGGAAGTGGGCAGCCGGGGAATACCCTACCGAGCCCGAGGAACTGGCTGAGCACTGGACAGGCTTCACCGGGGTCATCATCAATACCGGCAGGTCCGGCATGGTCGTGGTCGACATCGACACCAAGAAGGGGAAGAACGGGTTCGACGCGCTGCGAGCAGCCGGTGTCGAGCTGCCGGACACCCCGGTCAAGGTGCGAACGCCGTCAGGCGGTGAGCACTGGTACTACCGGGAGCCCGAAGGTGTCACCGTCAAGTCCGACAACAACGGCACGGTCGCTGAGGGCGTGGACATCCGCGCCCGGGGTGGCATCGTCATCGCCCCACCCACGGAGGTGCCGGGCAGCGGGGCGTACGAGTACATCAACCCCCGAGGCATGGTCACGGTGGCCGAGCTGCCCGAGTTCCCCATGGACGTGGCCGAGGTCTTGCAGCCGCGCAAGACCGAGATCCGCACAGCTGACACCAAGCCTACGCTGACGCTGGTCGAGCGACAGCGGATGCAGAACAAGCTTGACCGCATCCTGCGGGACCTCAGCACGATGGAGGACGGCACGCGGAACGCCACCATGCGTCTCCGCATGATCAGATTGTTCGGCATCGCCATGACGCTGGGCGAGGACCCGCACAACGTGGCGGCACTGGCCCGGGAAGCCTACTTCGAGTCCGGCGGCACGGCCGAGCACGAGCTTGAGTCGTTCATCGAGTGGGCTCAGCAGCACGCCAGGTTCGAGCTGCCAGAGGACGAGGACGAAGCGTTCGAGGCCGAGGTTGCTCGGGGGATTCGTGACGCCAAGATCAGGGAGGAAGTCAAGGCCCGGCTCTCGCCGGTCCGGCCGTCACGGGTTAGCGATGAGGACATCCTGGAGTTCGACCCTGACCTGGGGACCGGGGACTGGATCATCGAGGGGCTGCTGCCCAAGAACGAGACCGTGATCCTGTTCGGCCCGCCCAACGCGGGCAAGTCGTTCGCCGGTATCGACCTGGCGCTCGGCATGGCCACGGGAACGAAGGCTTGGGGCCGAGAGGTCGACCCGGGCAGAGTGATGTACCTCGCTGGAGAAGGCACTCGCCGCCTGGCGGTGCGCCGTAAGGCATGGGAAGTCTTCAACCAGAAGGAGGCGCCGAAGGGTTCCGTCCAGCTCCGCAAGATGCGGCTGCTACTCGCTAGCGATGAGTCGGTGGCCGAGCATCAGGAGTTGGTCAAGGCGTTCCGGCCCAGCCTGATCGTCGTAGACACCATGATGCGAGCGACAGAGGGCCTGGTGCTTGAGAATCCGGGAGAGGCTTCACGGGCTATCGCCCAGCTCGACCGGGTCCGAGAGGCCAACCCAGGAGCCACGATCCTCGTGCTCCACCACCCGCCGGAGTCCAACCTGGACAAACCGGCAGGTGCGTTCCCGATCCGAGGCAACGTCGACACGTTGCTGAAGTTCGTGAACGAGGGGGGCGTCCGCACCATGAGCATCGCCAAGGCCCGAGAGGGCGACACGTCCTGGAGGGGGACCTTCGAGCTGAAGGACATCCGCATCCCGGGCACCCGCCTCAGTTCGGCGGCACTAACACCCGCCGTCCCAATCTCTTGGGGCGACAACGGATTCTAAGGAGGAGATATGGAAGACATCAAGGATACAAATCAGCGAGAAGAACTGGTTCAGCAGTTCGAGAAGCAATACAACGCGGGGCGCGAGAACGCCGAGCGTTTGGCTGACGCGACCCTGCGAGGTGCGAAGTGAACGAGTTCACGACTCTCGCGTTGGCGGCGGTTCAGTTGCACGAGTGGTTTGATTCCCTGGTTGGCGCAGGGTTCACCGAGGCGCAGGCAATGCAGATCGTCTGCTCTGCGGTATCCGGGGGTCGGAGTGAGTGAGCGCAAGACAGCGACGAACTACTTCGCCCAAGCGCGGAACCCCGAGGGTATCCGGAAGTACCGAGAAGAACTCGACCGGATCATCGTCGAAGCGGCGGCGTTCGGCACGGCCTACTACACGATCGAACTCGACCAGCACGGCGACCTCGTCATCAGGCTCGCGGAGCGGCCAGGGGTGCAAGGACTGCAAGTCCGAGGGGATCACGACCAAGAGGGAGGCGATGTACCCGGGGCCACGCTGCGCTACTCACCATAGGCAGGTACTCGCTGACCGCCGGGCCAAAGCCCGGGCGGCTCACGTCGAGAAGACTTACTCGATCTCGGAGGAGCAGTACCAGGCGATATACAAGGCGCAGGGCGGTCGGTGCTTCATCTGCCAGCGTGCCACCGGCACGGGGCGGAAGCGACTCAGTGTCGACCACTCACACGCTTGTTGCCCAGGACCCGTGTCGTGTGGAACATGTGTTCGAGGGCTTCTTTGTAAATCCTGTAACCGGGACGTACTCGGGCACGCCCGGGACGAGATCGAGTTCTTCGAGCGAGCTATCGAGTACCTGAAGAATCCACCGGCGAAGTCTGTACTTTGCCTTTAAAACACACAACACGACAACGTAAAGGAGCTCTTTGAGACTACTAGACCTGTTCTGCTGCCAGGGAGGGGCGGGAAAGGGGTACGCAGACGCAGGATTTCAAGTAGTCGGCGTGGACCTGAGCCCTCAGCCTCGATACCCGTTCGAGTTCCACCAAGCCGATGCGATCGAGTTCGTTAAGGAGCACGGGCACGAGTTCGATGCGATCCACGCATCACCGCCTTGTCAGGCGTACACCCTGGCCCAGCGTATCCAGGGCAATGAACATCCCGATCTTGTTGCAAATATGCGCGGCGCTCTAGACGTCCTAGGCAAGCCCTACGTAATCGAGAACGTGCCGGGATCACCGCTGAAAAACCCGATAGAACTGTGCGGCTCCATGTTCGACATACATACCTATAGGCACAGGCTGTTTGAAAGCAACATACCCCTGACGGTACCCGAGCATGCTGAGCACACTGCAAAAACCGTGAAGATGGGGCGGCAACTACGTGAGGGGGACTTTTATCACGCTGTCGGAAACTTCTCCGGAGTTCCGTACGTGCGCGCGGATATGGGCGTTCCGTGGATGAGTAGGAATGGGGTCAGTGAATGTATTCCCCCTGTTTACGCCGAGTACGTCGGCCGGCAACTGATGTCGGTTCTGGAAATCAACAACGTAAAGGAGACAAATGAGTAAGCGACTGGCCGTAGTCAGTGATACCCAACTGCCTTTCCACGACCGTAAGGCCCTGAAGGCGGTCATCAACTTCATCGGCGCCACCCAGCCCGACGAGGTTGTGCACATCGGTGACCTGGTGGACTACCCCCAGCCGTCACGCTGGAACAAGGACAAGCGCGGGGAGTTCGAGGGCTCGGTCTACGAGGACTCGGAGAAGACCAAGCGGGACTTCCTGAAGCCGCTTCGGGATGTCTACCAGGGTCCGGTCGGGGTGCTTGAGGGCAACCACGACCTCCGGCCCCGGGAGTACCTGGAGAAGTACGCACCCGCTCTGGCGGGTACCCGGGCATTCGACTTCGATGTCCTGCTGGACTTCGAGGGCTTTGGTGTCTCGGTGCTGCCGGAGTTCTACGAGTTCGCCACGAACTGGATCATGACCCACGGGCACCGTGGTGGGATCGGGCTGTCCCGCATTGCCGGGAACACCGCGTTGAACGCGGCCAAGAAGATGGGCGTCAGCCTCATCATGGGCCACACTCACCGCCTCGGCATGGGCAGCCACACCACCGGCTACGGAGGGAACATCCGGCACCAGCTCACCGGGGTCGAGGTCGGCAACCTGATGGATATGCGCCAGGCGCAGTACCTCAAGGGAGCCACGGCGAACTGGCAGCAGGGCTTTGTCGTGGTCGACGTTGACGGCCGGCACGTGCGTCCGCAGCTCGTTCCTATCCAGGGCAAGAAGTTCACGGTGGACGGCAGGGTCTTCCACCTTTAAGTCACACAACACCACAACGTAAAGGAGGAGATACACGTGATGGACCAGAGCACAGCCCTGGCCGAGATCCTGCCGGAGATCCAGCGCGCAGCCGCCAAGGTCGGCCGCGAGTGGGCAGCGGTCACAACCGCTGAGGACATCGAGCAGGAGATTTCCCTTCACCTGCTGGAGAAACACAGCGCCACGAAGATCGCAGCGTTCGACGCCCCCGCTCGGCGGGAGCTGCTGACGCGGATCGGGACGCAGATCGCTTCACAGGAGCGGGTCGACTACGACTACTTCACCGGGAACTACCGCTACGGCGTCACCGAGGTGCGAGAGCTCCTGGAGAAGGGCGGGTTGCACGAGGCGCGAGTCAAGAACCGCTCGGAGCGGTTGGACCTTGACGAGGGGGGAGCGCTTCTGCGGAAGCGGAACCCTCGCTACGCCAACCTGATCGGCAGCCGTTACCTGAATGACGAGCCTGCCGAGAGCCCGGCTGACCAGAAGGCCACGGAGCGGGCGGTCGACGCACTGACCGACTGCATGAACCAGGTCTTCAAGAACCGTGGCCGGTCGTACCTGGCGGGTCCGGGGTCACGCTCGGCCGTGTCCAACGCAAGAGCGGCGGTGCTGACCAGCAACCAGTACGGGGGCGACGGGGCCTACAGCCTCGACCGAACCGCTGGTGCGACGGGGGAGTTCTGATGCAGGAGACCCTGGCGGGCCTTGCCCGCGACGTCGTGGAGTACGCCGACCTGTTCGGCCGGCCTCTTGGCCAATCCGGGGTCGAAGCCGACCTCGATGACTACGAGATTCAGCAGTCCCTCTACGAGGGCTGACAACACAAGGAGGAACACATGTCCGACCCGTTCGCCAACGACCCCTTCGCCGCTGACGAGACGCAGGCAGACGCCCCAGACTCACCGACCAGCAGCCCGTGGGACGGCAAGCCGCACGCCATCAACACCAACACAAAGGAGATCATCGCAGTGCCCGAGACCAACGACCTGAACCGTGTCCGCGTCACCCTCAAGGCTGCCGCTGGGTATGACGCCCCGTGGATCACAGTGGACGGTGGCAGCATTGCTGACGCCCTCGCGCAGCTCGAAGGCGAGAACGCTGAGGTTGCGGCCAAGCTGATCCAGAAGACGGCCAGCGTAGCTCGCTACTTCCACAAGGAGTACGGCGGTGGTGCCCCGGTCAACGTCAACACCAACGGCGGCCAGCAGAGCGCTCCGCGCACACAGGGCAAGCCCGCTGGTGCCGCCCAGGCGCCAAACGGTGAGACCAAGCAGTGCGACCACGGCGAGATGGTGTTCCGATCGGGTGTCTCGAAGAAGACTGGCAACGCGTGGAAGGGCTTCTTCTGCCCGACGCCGAAGGACACCCCTGGACAGTGTTCGCCTGAGTTCGTTCGCTGACCTTTAAGTCGCACAACCCGCAGGAGTCAAGGCAACGATGGCCTTGGCTCCTCCCTGAAGGAGGAGACATGGATTTCAGCTTGCAGCCCTACGGGCCGGTCAACATCCAGATCACGCACACGAACGGCACCACACACGGGGCAACCAACGCCACGATCGAAGAGGGCCTGACCGCCCTGACCATCCACACGGAGCCCGGCGAGAAGACCGTCTGCCCACTGGCCAACGTCCTGTTCTACGACGTGGAGGACGTCCAGTGATCGAGCAGACCGCCACGGAGGCCGTCGAGCAACTGCTCCTGGCCGCCAACACCTTGGAGCTTCGCATCCGCGAGCTGGAGGTGGAGAACCGCCGGCTCAAGTCCCCCACCAACCGCAAGCGTCTCGCAAAGCGCGAGGTCGCGCTGATGCGGGAGATGCACCGGAACGGCGTCCGCCAGGTCGAGCTTGCTCGGTCGTTCGACGTCAACCGAGCGACCGTCAGTCGCATCGTTCGAGGGCTGTACCACGCCTGATTCCCAGCCATGCCAACGAGTCGGAAGGAGGAGCAATGAAGGAGATCCGACACAAGGTCGACGGCGACACGGTCTCGATCAAGGTCGCTGAGGTCGAAGAGGACCTGGAGGACTTCAGGACATTCGTCCGGGCCAACGTCAAGGTCCTCGCTGCCGACTCAGAGGCTACGGGCCTCGATACCTACGCACCGGGACACCGTACCCGGCTCTGGCAGTTTGGCACCGCGCACGAGTCGTGGGTCATCCCGGTAGAGCTGGGCGGTCAGTTCGCCGAGGACACTCGGCGGACCCTGCTCGGGGTCAGCGAGTTGTGGTTCCAGAACGGCTCGTTCGACCTCCAGGAGGCGGACAAACACCTTGGTGTACCTATGGAAAAGCTCTGGCCGAAGGTCAGGGACACCAAGATCGTGTCCCACCTGGTCGACCCACGGGGGCAAGAGGAAGGTGGCTACGGCCACGGCCTTGAGTCCCTTACCCGGGCGTACATCGACCCGGCCGTGGCCGACGAGGTCAAGGGCTCGATGACCGCGCTAGCCCGGCAGTACAAGACCACGAAGGCGAAGATCTGGGAGAAGGTCGACCTGTTCGACCCAACCTACCTGCTCTACGCGGGCATGGACCCGATTCTGGCCGCACGGCTGGCGAAGAAGACGCTGCCGCTCGTGCCCGCATCGTCCCGCCCGCTGCTCGCGTTCGAGCACGAGGTCTCGGAGATCTGCTCGTACATGGAGCGGACCGGGTTCTTGCTCGACCGGGAGTATACCGAGCGTTTGTCGGCGTGGTTGCTAGGGCAGGAGGAGCGGTACAAGGAGATCGCAGCAACGCTGGGCGTCGAGAACGTCAACTCGACGGACCAGGTAGCCGAGGCGTTCATCCAGCGGGGAGTGAAGCTGGAGAAGCGCACAGCAAGCGGCAAGTTCCAGGTCGACAAGGCGGTCTTGAAGCCGCTCATCGAGGCCGGGGACGAGCTGGCCATCGCTATCACGGAGGCCAAGAAGGCAGGCAAGTGGAGGTCGACCTGGGTCGACACTTTCCTTGCCACGGCTGACGAGCACGGCCGGTGCCATGCATCGATCAACTCGCTGCGAGCGCGTACCGCTCGCATGAGCATCACGGGGATTCCGGCGCAGACACTCCCGTCCTCGGACTGGATGATCCGGCGCTGCTTCGTGGCAGACCCGGGGCACGACATCGCCTCGGTCGACTACAAGGCGCAGGAGCTTCGTGTGCTGGCCGCCCTCTCGGGTGACCACAACATGATCGAGGCGTTTAGCCGGGATGCAGACCTTCACCTCATCACCGCTCGGGCTGCCTTTGGCGAGCACATCACCAAGGACAGCAAGGAGAGGAAGTACGCCAAGGTCGTGAACTTCGGCCGTGTCTACGGCGGTGGTGTCAAGACGGTGCAGGAGCAGACCGGCCTCGACAAGGAGACCGCGCAGACAGTGGTCGACGGGTTCGACAGGGCGTACCCGGGTGTTGCCCGGCTGTCCAAGCAGCTCCAGAAGGAAGCACGACGGGACGGATTCATCACTACTCCGTCCGGCCGGAGGCTGCCGGTCGACGCGGACAGGGCCTACTCGGCGCTGAACTACCTCGTGCAGTCGACGTCTCGGGACGTCACCTGCCGGGGCTTGGTGAAGCTCCACAAGGCCGGTTTCACCCCGTACCTGCGACTGCCGGTCCATGACGAGGTCGTGGTCTCGCTGCCTCGGGAGAAAGCGGAGTGGGGCGCCAACCGCATCGGTGAGCTGATGACCGAGCAGATGGGGCCGGTGCTGGTTAGCACAGACCCGGTGGTGGCAGGGAAGCACTGGGGTTCCGAGTACCAGGTCGATGAGAACGGAGACCCGGACTGGGAACTGCGGGAGAAGGCGGATGCAGAAATCAAGGCAGCCGGTCTTTGGTGACCGGTAACACGAAACAAGGAGGAGAAATGACTGTTGACCGTGTGCTGCTCAGCAGCACGTCCAGGATCGAGGAGCTTGAGGCCGAGGTCCAGGCTCTGGAGTTCACGCTAGCCGACCGTGACGACACGATCGAGGAGCTTACCGCCCAGGTCGACCGACGAGGGCTAGCACTCACGGACGCCCATGCCGAGATCAACGATTTGGATTCCGACCTGGAAGACCGGGACTGCACGATCGATTACATGGAGGGAGAGACCCGGGACCTGGAGGCACGAATCGATGAGCTGGAGGATGCCGTCCAGGACGCGTTGGACGACCTGTCGTCTCTAATCGAGGTCCCGCTGTGTGACCTAGAAGCTGCGATCGAGCGTATCGCTCGGAACCTGGGGGCTGCGCTCTGATGGCTGATTACATGCTGCCTAGCGATGAGCCCTGGGAGTACCAGCAGGAACGGGAAATCTTCACCGCTGCCAAGGAGGGGAAGTTGACCATCGCACCGTATGACACCAAGGGCTCCGGTATGAAGACCCACTTCGCCGGAGGCGGTATCCGGGACACAGAGACTGGCAAGCCCAGGTTCGATCTTCTACAGCCCGAGGCTGTCCCGTACGAGGAGCAGATGCTCACCCGGTGGGCCGCTCTCATGTCGAGAGGGGCAGAACGGTACGCGGCGCGAAATTGGGAGCAGTTCTCGGACGAGGCCGCCCTTGAGCGGGCCAAGTCCTCTGCGTTCCGCCACTTCATGCAGTGGTTCAACGGAGAAGCCGACGAAGATCACGCCGCTGCGTCTTATTTCAACATCATGGCCTCGGAGTACATCAAGGGAAGGCTGGAGGGCAAGTGGTGAGGCTGGAAGTAGAGAAGGCCGTCGCCGAGATGTTCCGGCAGGACGAGCGGTGGGGCGAGCAGAACCATCCGGACGGTACTAGTCGTCTGTACTACGGGGTTCTCGCGGACTCGGCGCGCCGAATGTGTGACCGGCGAGCCACAGCGGGGACAGTCACGTGGGCGGACATCCTCCGCGAGGAGTTCTACGAGGCGGTGTCTGAAGAGGACAGCGACAGGCTCTACGAGGAACTGATCCAGGTTGCCGCCGTAGCGATGCAGTGGGCCGGAGCCATCCGGCGCCGGGAGACCGAAGAACGACGCAGGAGGCGCGATGCTAGACGAACACGGTAACCCGATCCTGTACTGCGTCCGTGCCCAGAAGACCCGGGAGGGCGTCATCGGTGCCCCCGTGGGTACATGGCTCACGAACGGTAAGACCGGGCGCAGATTCCAGGTCCACACCGGGCTCCCGCTCGACCCTGACTACGTCCGGGAACACGCGCGGCTGGTCCGGCTCATAGCGCAGGTCGAGACGGCACGAGCGGCTAGACACTAGGCAACAGCACGCCACGAGAGGCCCCGCTACGGCGGGGCTCTTTTCGTGGATCAAAGGAGGAGGAGACATTGAACGAGATCATCGACAAGGTTGCGACCGCTATGTCGCAGCATGATGCCGAGATGCACAGCATCGACGGCACGCCCCCAGAGGCGTACGACTTCTACGAGGCTATGGCCGAGGTCGCGGTGAAGGCTTTCGCCCGAGCAGCGATTGTTCACTTCGGCGGCGATGACGGTGGGACCTGGGACTGGTTTTACAGCAGTGAGCAGTTTGCCATGTACGTCATGGACCTTGCGGAGGTGGGCCAGTGAAGACCTACACCGTTACCTCACAGCTCGTGAACGCGCACCGCGAGGAGCTGTGCGACTTCGCGAGGGCACACGGGGTGGACCCCAACACCATTCCGCTAGAGACCGAGGTCGGGGCCAGCGAGCACCAGGTCGTGTTCGAGGTCTACGCCCACGGCTTCGAGTTTGACGAGAACGACGCCCCCATGACAACGACGGTGACCCGCGCCAAAGCGCGGGACTGGCCGTTGGAGGAGGAGAAGTGAACATCCCGGTCGAACTCCGAGTGCCGCTCATTATCACGGTCGGAGACATTTCCGCGCACGTCGCGAATATCCCGCAGGCCGCCCTGGCACACGACTCGGCCTCCGTGCTGGCTCAGGTGCTCAGGGACTTCGCTGATGAAGTCGAAAGGACAGGCATCAAATGATCGCCAAGTACGAAACCACGGTTTACCGCAGCAATCGCGGCCCGGAGAGCGGAATCCCGGTCACCGTCTACGCCGCCAGCATGGACGAGGCGATGACCAAAGCTGCCCGCATGGGCAGCGGTGACCCCGATCGGACCCGCGTCACGGTGCACTCAGTCGAGGAGGAGCAGCCGTGACCCTCAAGTATGAACCCCTGATCGACAAGCCCAAGGTCGTCCTTGTGGACATCGATGGCACGGTATCCCAGCGCCAGGCCCGGTCGCCGTATGACATGACACGGGTCCTGGAGGACCTGCCGATACAGCCGGTCGTCAACGTCGTGTTCAGCCTTCAGCACGCCATGGGAATCCGGCCAGTGTTCATCACCGCCCGGAATGAGGTCGGCATGGCGGACACCAGGAGGTGGCTCCGCAGGTGGGTGACGTACGACGTGGAGCTGTACATGAGGGCGGATGGCGACGAGCGGGAAGACCACGAAGTGAAGCTGGAGCTGTTCGACAAGCACATCCGGCACAACTACAACGTCCGGCTCGTGCTCGATGACCGCCAGCAGGTGGTCGACATGTGGCGGTCGCTCGGGCTGGTCTGCCTCCAAGCGTCTGCCGGCGAGTTTTGACAGACCCTCTACCATGGTGGGAGGGAGGTATTATGAAGAGTCGGCGTGGGTTTATTCAGGCCGTGGATGTCACCACTGGGGAGCGTATCGGAAACACCGGACCCTGCAACTACCGGGTGCGGGTTGGCGATTCGTTGGATGATCTGATCGTAGACGTTGACAACGTCGATCCGTGGGAACCATCACTCCTTGGGCGCACGGTCGAGATCTGGTTGTTCGACTCCGAGACCGACGAGTCCCTGGTCCCAATGTCCCGCCAAGTCCATGCGCTAAGGCCGGGTGACCAGCTTAGCGTCCAGAAGATAAGCGACTGACAACAACCAAGCCCCCTCTCGGGTTCCCTTCGGGGTTCCTGGGAGGGGGCTTTTTTGCGTTTCCGGGTCTGTTAGCCGTTGCCGTTGTTCGGGGTGGTCTCATCCTGGTCCTGGTCACTGCCGACCCAGATCAGTACCTCTGAGATCATGACCATGGCCGTGATGAGCTGCGTGTCTCTGTCATACTGCGTCGTTGACCCCCCTTGCCGGATCTCGTCGTACATCTCCCGGACAGCCCGCAAGGTCCCGACCTTGTCGACCCGGTCCCGGACAGCGGACGCCCCTTTGATGACCTGTCTCTTGTTGGTCTCCAGTGCTTGATCAAACCTATGCACATCGTGCGGAGGATATGGCTCCATATGTCCGTGTTGCCACACCCGAGTGGGGGACACAAGGGGCCAGCCGTATGCCACACACGTTCGGGTGAATTTCGCTGGCAGTCGTGTCACAGAATTGGCGGTTGACCGGGACATCTCTCTCGCTGGAAAGAGGTAATGTCTTGGTGACGACTTTACCGTGTTACAGTAGTCGTTATGGCCCAGACCAGAGCCCTCGCGGGCATCCGACTGTCGAGCATGACAGACACCACGACCTCCCCCGAGCGCCAGCGAGAAACGCTGGACCGACTGGCAGTGTACCGCCAGTTCGAGATCGTTGGGCACGCAGAGGACCTGGACGTATCAGCCGTGAAGTTCCGGCCCATCGACCGGCCACAGCTTGGCGACTGGATGAAGAACCGCACGAGCGAGTTCGACGTAATGATCTTCTGGAAGCTTGACCGCGTGGTGCGGTCTCCCGCTGACCTCACGGACATGATCCGGTGGTGCAAGGAGCACGGCAAGGGCCTCATCTTCGCTGACGACAACTTCGACCTGTCTACCGCGATGGGCGAGGCGATGGCATACATCGCTGCGGTGTTCGCGGGCATGGAGGTCCAGAGGACCAAGGAGCGACTGCTCCAGGCCCGTGCCCACGTGCGGAAGCTGCCTGACCGGTTCCACGGGGGGAACGCCCCGTACGGGTACTCGATCGTAGCGGGCGAGGCGGGCCGGACACTGGCCGTGGACCCGGCGACGTCTCGGGTGGTTCGCGAGATGTACCGGCTCGTCACCGAGGGGGGATGGTCGGGTCAGCAGATAGCAGGCTGGTTGAACGAAACCGGGGTGCCCACAAACGCTGACAGGCTCCGTGCCGCTGCCAATAAGAAGCCCCGGGGTACCCGGTGGACCCAGGTCCAGGTGCGGAACGTGCTCCGCTCTGAGGCGCTGCGCGGACACAAGCTACACAACGGTCGCCCGCTCCGTGGTGCGGACGGGCTCCCGATGCAGATCGCGGAGCCGGTCCTGTCCGACACCGAGTGGAAGACGCTCCAGCAGACGCTCGACGGGAAGGTGCGGCCCAAGACCCGCAAGCACGGAGGAACCCCGCTGCTCGGGGTGGTAGAGTGCGCCGACTGTGGGAAGCATGTCTACCGCTCGGTGTTCAAGGCGGGCCAGCCCGCGTACAAGTGCAACACGCCAGGGTGCAAGACCTACCTCACCGAGGAACTGGTCAACGACTGGGCAGAGTACCTGTTCCTGGACGCCGTTGGCGCCACGGAGGTGCACCGCAAGGAGTTCGAGCCCGGGGAGGACCACTCCGACGCGCTGGAGCAGACCCGCGAGTCCATCTCCGATCTGCGGGACGCTCGGTACAAGAGGCGGGAGTTCACCACGCCCGAGGACCTGGCGGTGTACGACTCCATGATGGCGGAACTACTGGCTGCCCGTAGCGAGCTAGAGAAGGCCCCCAGTAGGTCCGCAGGCTGGAGAATGATTCCGACAGGGGTCACGTATCGGGAGAAGTGGGAGCTGGCAGGAGACGCCCCCTCAGATCTTGACACCTGGACACAGCGCGGAGAACTGATGCGGAACGCCGGGCTACGAATGGCGCTGGCCGGAACCTCCCGTGCTCCCCGTGTGCAGCTCTACTCCGTCGACACCGAAGAGACGGTGCGGGCAGCAGAGCGGCGCTGATAGTGGGTCGGCGCGCCTTGTACCCTCGCCTCCATGCGAGGAACGAGGGATGAGCTGGTCCAGGAGCTGCGCAGGTTGGCTGTGGGGTGGAACCACCTGTGCAAGCCGAAGCTGGAGCGCCAGGCGGCACGTGGGGCCTCCCTGCTGGAGGCTGGAGCCTCTACCGTTCTGGTAGGCCATACGACGTACACGGTGGTTGATGTGTGTGACACAGCACGCACCAGCGGTTAGCCTCAGGGAACGCGCCCGGACAAGCCGGGCAGGTGCACGAAGGACAACTCAATGAATACCCAAGCGGACAGCGCTCAAGCGCTGAGAAGGTCGCTTGACTCCCACCAGGTGGAGCCAGGCGATGTAGGACGGCTCTCAGGTGGGATCTTCTATGTCCTGGATCTGTAGCAGTGCCGGCAGAGCGGACGCAGACGGGCCGGGAGAGTGGATCGTAACTGACCGGGAACCAGTGCCGATACACATCTCAGAGGATGAAGCCCGCGCCGATGAGGAAGAAGTTCAACGCGAACGGATTGTCTTAGACGAGACGGCCGGGTTCCCTCGTATAGAGCGTGGATTGGTCTCCGACCAACTTCTCGGGAGGAAACGATGGGTGAGGTGTCGCACAAGCTGGTGGCTCAGCTTATGGACGGCTTTAGTCGCCTGGAGATCGAGGGCTTAGCGCAGCGGGTGGTCTGGGCTGCTAAGCATGATCGGGCAGACATGCTGCGAATGTTGAGCGATGAACTCAAACAGGCTGCCTGGGACTACGCCGACAACATTGAGCAGGGCCGGAGAGACCCGGACCAGCGAGCTAGCGACCGGGACATCTAGGTACAAAAAAAGAGCCCCCTCTCAGGAGTCCGTTTGGATTCCCGGGAGGGGGCTTTTCTTGTTTCTGGGGGTCAGGTAGACATCCGCCGAGCCATCTCAGCGGCCACGGCCTTGGCCTGGGCCGGGTTGTTCTTCCCGACCACGGTTGCCAGCGCACCCTGTAGGTGCGGCAGCAGCTCGTCGGCTAGCGCAGAGACGTCTACCGTGCCGTCGTTCAGCGCAGCATCGCGGGCAGCGTCAGCCTGGCGCCAGATACCGGCCAGCGCG
>Ga0299914_10000116_pt1 | contig 45609 bp, 47 predicted proteins | sample RVTome_10_FD_201361 | JGI IMG/M metagenome (GOLD analysis project Ga0299914, IMG submission 201361) | Soil microbial communities from uranium-contaminated site in the Upper Colorado River Basin, Wyoming, United States - RVT153D57 (version 2) ... | reverse complement strand
AGCAACAGTGTCCTTTGAGAAGCCGGATATACGATTGCAGTCGTATCCTTTCTGCATGTCTGCGATGGCTTGCAAACGGGAGGAGTCCATATACGGATGCAACGAGCGCCAGCGAGTGGAATCCGGGGATTCCGCTCCCCGAGTACGGGGACCTTGTACGCTTCATCCGGCTACACGATGCCATCACCTGAAATGCGGGATCAAGCCTGCGCCGCCATTTCGAAATCCGCCAGCGCGCGTACAACAGATGCAACAGCGGCAAGTAACCGTTTCTGTCGAGATCAAAAATCGTCATCACGTGATCCTTGTGCTTGCCGGTAATGCGAATTCTTCACTGCGCGTCTAGTCACGCGTTTCTCCCGAGAGCGGCGTAGCGCGCATGGACGGCCGCGCTTCGAATGCGTCAAACCAGTCCACAAGCCGGGAACGGTTCTGTCTGAAAGACGGCAGTTCGCGAAACTCAAGCCAGCTCAAGGCGGTGGCGAGCGCGATGTGGCCGACGTGGATATCGGCAGCGACATCCAGTTCTGTTTCGAGCCAGTCATAGCTGGCAATCAATTTTTCCGCGTATCCGTCTCGCAGTGGCGCATAGCGCAGTTCTTCTGGCCGGCGCACGGTCTCCCATCGAAGTGCAATGCCGGCGTCGGCGAGTCCCTGCGCGACCGCCTGTACTCGCAGCGCCTGCCACCGGGCTTCACCCTGCGACGGAATCAGCCGCGCTCCATCGTGCAGCGTGTCGAGGTACGCGCATATCACGTCCGAATCAAAGAGCGATGGCAGCTCGGGCCGGACGAGAACCGGAACCTTGCCAAGAGGGTTTTCGGCGAAGACATGTTCGTTGCGCCGCGTCGGGCTGGTTTCCTGATGTATGACTTCAATGTTTCCGGCGAGACCGGCTTCATGTGCGAACACCAGCGTCTTGCGCGCATAGGGTGAGTGTGTCTGGTAGAGAAGTTTCATGGATAATTCCTTGCCTGATAAAAACCGTCGACTGATAAATTGCGTGCCCTGCGAGGAAATGCGTAATCTCGTCGCCGTCCGCGGAATGGAATCCTAAGTGCACAGGTTGGTCTTTTCGCCGCGTTCCAGACCGGGCACGCGCGTTTTTTCTGCGTTATCACAGCATTGGGAGTGACATGGAACTCGATCGATTCGACCGCCGCCTGTTGAACCTCGTCCAGGAGGACGCCGGGCAAACGGCGGAGCACCTCGCCGAGCTGGTAGGGCTGTCGCCATCGGCAGTGCAGCGCCGCCTGCGACGCCTGCGCGAGCAAGGCGTGATCATGCGCGACGTTGCGATCGTTGATCCCGCCAGGGTCGGGCGCCCGACGTTCTTTGTCGTATCGCTGCAGGTCGAGCGTGAAAGACCGGAGTTGCTGGCGCAGTTTCGAACCTGGCTGGCCGCACAGGAATCCGTTCAGCAGGTTTTCTATGTGACCGGCGATACCGATTTCGTACTTGTTGTCACGGCGTCCGACACCGAAACCTACGATGCGTTCATGTCCCGCATGGTCGCTGAGAATCCGAACGTGAAACGCTTTACGACGAACGTTGTATTGGGCGTGGCAAAGCGCGGCCTGAAGATTCCGTTACCGATGGCCGGCGACGACGCGTGAGAACCCATCAGAAGCAGGAATGAACGTTTCGCGCATTTTCAGGGCGTCATTTGCCGTTCTTCCGTCGAGATTCACCGATCTTTGCGGTGCGCCGTCGCGCCGCTACTGCAAACTGGCAACATGATTGATGCGCAGCTCCCTACTCCCGTTCCCGAAACCATCGCGTTCCTGGACGACTACCGGCCGACGTCGCTGATCGAGCTTCCCGCGTTGGCACGTCAAGCGAATGTCGCGCGCGTGTTCGTGAAGATGGAGAACGAGCGTCCTCTTGGAAATTTCAAGGTGCTTGGCGGCATGATCGCCGGACTGCGGGGACTCGAGCGGGCCACTCGCGAAAACGGCGGAGGCTTTTTGCCACGATTGATCTGCGCGAGCGATGGCAATCACGGGCTTGCGGTTGCCGCCGCCGCGCGACGGGTGCACGCGACGGCCTCGGTGTACCTGCCAAAGAGTGTCAGCCGCGTACGCGCCGATCGAATAAAAGCGTTTGGTGGTGACGTTCACTGGATGGATGGCACTTACGATGATGCCGTGTGCGCGGCTCAAGCGGCGGCCGCACGTGGCGAAGGAATTCTTGTCGCCGATACGACGAGCGATCCGGATGATGTGATCGTCCGCGATGTAATGACGGGGTATGGTCTCCTTGCGCAAGAGCTTGACGTCCAGTTGCGCGATGAACTGACCGCGTTGCCCAGCCACGTGTTTGTTCAGGCGGGAGTCGGAGGCCTGGCCGCTGCATTGACGCAAGGACTTCAAGGCCTGGTGAAACCGCCCGCAAGGTTTCTCATCGTCGAACCCGCACATGCGGCCTGCGTGGCGTCGGCGCTCGTTGCAGGACGTCCGGTGCGTATCGGGGGCGATCTGAAAACCTCGGCAGAAATGTTGTCGTGCGGTCTTGCTTCGGCGGCGGCGCTTGAAGTCCTGTTGCGTCATGACGCGCGCTCGGTCGTTGCGACCGAGGATCAGCTGCTGACAGCGGTCAGCGTGCTGAAGAACGCGAATGGCCCGGACACGACGCCATCCGGCGCGGCGGGACTTGCGGGCCTGTTGCATGTCGCCCTGCAACCGGAATTGCGGGTTCTGCATCAACTTGACGCCGCGAGCAACGTACTTTTGATCGTGACCGAAGGTTTCGTTGCGCACGGGTAACACGTTCATTCGCGCCGAACGTTACGTCAGGTCGTATGCGAACTCGTAAAAATGGTTCCCGTCTTCGATCCTGATCTGCATCTCGCCGGAAATCCCTTCCAGCTCCTCCGTTCCGGAATCCGGCACGACCATCACGTTCACCGCCTGCTCGCCGCGATTCATGATGCCGCGGTGATGCAAGGCGAAGCTGCCGCTCTTGCCATGCAAGGTTCCCGTGACGCGCTCGATGGCGACGTAAACCGCGGAACCTTTCGTGTCCGTCATCGCGGTGAGCATTTCGCCCTGGCCGGTGGCATCGAGATCGCCGCGAAACGTCTTGTGGAGACTCATGCGTCCCAGCTTGTCGCCACTTTCGTAATGAAGATCAAGCGGCGCGAGTTTGACGTCGAAGGCTCCGGTTGCGTGTGTCATCAGCGGTACTCCGATAGATGAGGCTTCAATGTTCATTGTTCACGACGGGCAGGCAGCCGCCCGGCTTGAGTACGCGCACGGTGGATGCCGGGTGCTTCACAAGTTTTGTGGCGGGTCGAACCGGACGGGGCACGAATTCGCCGCCGCAGTTCGGGCAGATACTGTTCAGCACGCCGTTGACGCAATCGGTGCAGAAGGTGCATTCGAAGGAGCAGATCATCGCCTCGCGGGCATCAGGCGGCAGATCCTTGTCGCAGCATTCGCAGTTGGGCCGAAGTTGCAGCATGCGTGATCTCCCGGAATTGTCTTGTCGTCACAGTCCGCGCCATCCATCCATGCCCGTCGCGATGGCCGCAAGCACCAGCAGTGCGCCGACGCTGCGATTCAGCCGTATGCCGAAGCGCGGATGGTCCTGCATCCACTCGCGCAAACCGCCGGCGACGAATGCCACGGAACCATACACGCCCGCCTGCGTGAGCGCGATGATGATGCCGAGCACGACGGCCTGTATCCAGAGCACGCCGTATTCCGGGCGCAGGAACTGCGGGAAGATCGCGAGCATGAAAAGGTAGGCTTTCGGGTTCAGCAGGTTGGTGAGCGCCGCCTGCCGGAAGGTGGCGGATGCTGAACGCGCGACGACCGCTTCGCGATTGCCGAAACCCGAACTGCTGCGCAGTACGGCTATTCCGATCCACGCGATATACAGCGCGCCGGCGAGCAGGATCGCGTTGAACGCGGCGGGAAAATAATTGATCAGTGCCGCGAGCCCGAGCGCACCCACGGTGACATGCACCATGCCGCCCGCCACCATGCCGGTGACCGCGATCATCCCTTGTCCGCGTCCGCCGGTAAGCGCGCTGCCGAGCACGTACGCCATGTCCAGGCCGGGCAGCAGGACGACGCCAAGCAGGATCACGAAGAACAGCCACAAATGTGCATATTCGGTCATTGCCGATTCCTTGCAGTCACGGTTTGTTGAAAGGAATTACTTGTTACCGCGGCAACCAGCGCAGCCGCGAGCGCGGCGCCGGATCAAGCACCATGAATTCCGGTTCGCCGCGCAGAAGTTCTGTCGCCGCCAATGCCGTGCGTGAACGGGCAATGGACGTTTTCAGCGTTTCCAGCATGGCGTCGTCCCGCACGATACCCAGCCACACGAGATACGGCCCGTCCGTGCGCACCGGCAGCTGCGGAAAATTGTTCGGCTCGTCCAGCGTCACGAGGACACCGGCGTCGCGTGCGCCGGCGTTCCGATAATCTGCGAACACGGACGCCGCCTGCTCTGCAAAGGCATCGACGCCATTCTGTTGAACCGCGAATATCTGCATCACGACGGTGCCTTGCGCGCCCTCGTTTTCCTGGACGACATCGACGGCGGGCAGAACCGGTATGGCGCGTTCCGGATTCAACGGCCGCAACAGCAGCACGTTGTCCGAGTCGAGCAGGAGACCGTTCAGGACATTGCGATGTTCCTTCCACAACGGCCCGTAGTAGAACGCCGTGTTCACGTCGACGCGCGCGGGCATGTCCTTGAAACCGCGCAGCCAGGTGAACCACGTCGCGTTGTCCCGCTCGAAGCCTTCGCCGAACGCGATCGCGCCGAGCTGCTGGAAGGCTTCCGGAAACCAGGTCTCGAAGTAGCGCGCGAAATTCTCGCGCTCGCCCGCCTTGATCGCGTAGCGACGCAACTCGATGACCTGGAAGTCCTGCAGTTGAGCGACGGTTTCCATGGAGTTTCCCTGTTTGTTTTCGGTTGCCTGAACGAATCCCGGGCAGGCCGAGATGATGCCGATTGCCAGAACAATGCGCAGCATGTGTTTCCCCTCCATCGATTGCCGGTGTGCGCTCCCGGCGTGGTCACCGGTTTTCATAATGCGTTCCCCGGACAAGGCCGTCCGCAGGCCTGGACGCGAGCAAGGTAAGCGCTAATCAGGGCAGATTCCGCCCTGATTCTGCGTAGAATGTTTCCATGGCACATCCGACCGCCCGCGTACTCGCCGTCCTCGAACTGCTCCAGGCGCACGGCCGCATGAGCGGCGCCGAGCTCGCGCGCCGCCTGGAAGTCGACGTGCGTACCCTGCGTCGTTACATCGTGACGCTCGAGGAGATCGGCATTCCGATCACCGCGGAGCGCGGCCGGCACGGCGCGTACATGCTTGTCACCGGCTTCAAGCTGCCGCCCATGATGTTCACCGACGACGAAAGCCTCGCCATCTCGCTGGGCCTGCACGCCGCACGCAGCCTCGGACTGGCCGAAGCCGCACCCGCCGTCGAAAGCGCGCAGGCGAAACTGGAACGGGTGATGCCGGCGAACCTGAAGCGTCGCGTGCGCGCGGTGAGCGAAACCACGACACTGGATCTTTCCGCCGGCGTGGCGCCCGACGACAACGACGCACTGGTCGCGATGACCACCGCTGCGCAGGCACGCCAGCGCGTGCACTTTCATTACCGTTCTGCGAGCGGTGAGGTGAGTGAACGCGATTTCGATCCCTATGGATTGGTGTATCGCGAAGGGCACTGGTACGTCGGCGGGTACTGCCATCTGCGCGAGGGCTTGCGTTCGTTCCGTCTTGATCGCATGCACGACGTGCGTGTGCTCAAGGACACCTTCGAACGGCCCGCGGACTTCGACGCGGCGAAACATCTGACGTTCAGCATCGCGACGATCCCGCGGTCCGAGGTCGTGGAAATAGTGCTGCACACCGGCCTGCAGACGGCACTGGAAAATCTGTCACCCAGCCTGGGCCTGTTCGAACCGTACGGCCACGACGTGCTGTTTCGCGCGCATACCGACAGCATCGACTGGTTTGCGCGGCAACTCGCACGACTGCCGTTCACGTTCGAGATTCGCGAACCGGCAGTGTTGCGTGAGGCCGTGTGCCGTCACGCAAGCGCGCTGCTGCAACTTCATGACGGACAATGAATCGGGATTGCGCGCAGGATGACGCGATCGTCTCGTCGCCAATGACTTCAAGTGCGACGTCGCGTTCGACGGTCGTCGTCATGAAAAGGGTGTTGGTAACGTTCGGTCGGGCGCGTAATCAGATTGTCGGCAAATGTCCCGCGCCGAACTGAAAACCCGAAATCATCTTGCCGGCCAGGCGTTCCCGATACACGACCTGCCCCTCGTCGTTTCCCGCGGCACCGGCGGCGACCATCAACGGCAGCAGGTGTTCGCTGCGCGGATGCGCATCCAGTGCACCGGGCGCTGCCTGCCAGTCGCGTAACCGCCGTTCGCGCAGTTCCGGATTCGCCGTTACCGTTTCACCCAGCCAGGTATCGAAGTGTTCCGCGGCTTCGTTCGCGCGCGGGTCATCCACGAACAGCTTGCGCAGGTTGTGATAACTCATGCCGCTGCCGACGATCAGCACGCCGTCGTCGCGCAGCGGTTCCAGCGCCTTGCCGATGGCGAAATGCAGTGCGGAATCGAGGCCGCGTTGCAGCGAAAGCTGCACCACGGGCACGTCCGCTTCGGGGTAGATCAGCTTGAACGGAATGAACACGCCATGATCGAGGCCACGCTCGCGCTCCTCGGCAACGTCGAAACCGTTCTGTCGCAGTTGTTCGCGCACGCGCGCAGCCACGGCGGGTGAACCTTTCGCCGGCCATTGCAGCCGGTAGGTGTGTTCGGGGAAACCGGTGTAATCGTAGTAAAGCGTGTGCTGCTCGCCGAAATGCACGGTGGGCTGCGCGCATTCCCAGTGGCCGGAAATGACCAGCACCGCCGTCGGCAGCGGGCCGACGGTATCCGGAATCGACCGCAGATACGCCGCCATCCCATCCCACAGACCTGCCGGCGTGCCCGGCATGGGGTCCATGAAAAAACACGGTCCGCCGCCGTGCGGAATGAAGAGTGTCGGCAGGCGCGCAGCGTTCGTCATGCGGGTAACCCCAGTGGAATCTTCAAAGAGATATGGCGAGGAAGGGCAGGATTATCAACCGTGCGAGAACCGGCGGAATCTGCCGGAAAAATCGCAAAAAAGCTCCGCGCGAACGCGGAGCTTCTGTTCATGCCAAGGCCTGTCGCGGTTGGCGAAACCTTGCGCCGAGCTTTGCGGACAGCGCGAACGCGCCGTCGCCCAGCAGGAACTGCGCGACGCTCAGCACGACCAGGTACAGCGGATATTCCCAGCCGCCATTGGTGCCCGAGAATACCCAGCCGTTGCCGGCGTGCGCCCAGAGTGCGCCCACGAGTACCGGAATCAGTGCCGCCGCCACCCAGCGTGTGCCGATGCCGAGAACCAGCAGCAGTCCGCCGATCGCCTCCATCCAGAACACGACATAGGCAAGAAAGCCGGGCAGGCCGAGCGACTCGAAGAACCCGGCGGAGCCTGCCAGCGTGAACGTGAAATATTTCAGCAGCACGCTGTGCGCGAGGAACATGACGCCGAGGCTGATGCGCAGCAGCACAGTGGCGTAAGCGACGTTTCTTTCGTTGTTCATGGCGCTCTCCTTTTATGCAGCCGGTGCCTGAATGTCCGCAGCCGCGTTCTGATCCTTTTCCTGGCCTTTTTCCTGGCCAACTTCCTGGCGATAGCCATTGGCTTCCCACGCGGCCCAGCCACCCTCGACTTCCACCACCTTGTAACCCGCGGCAGTGAGCGCGACGGCGGCTTCGGCGGCGAGATGGCAGGTCTGGTTGTAGCAGTACAGAAACAGCGTCCGGTTCCGGTCGGCGCCGAGAACGGCTTCCGGATCGCGCCACTTTGTCTTGGGCAGGTTGATCGCACCCGGCACGCGGCTGACGGCGTAATCGCCCGGGTAACGGACGTCGACCACCAGGTAGCCGGGCAGATTCCTGCCACTTTCAAGCATTACCTCAAGTTCGTGCACGCCGGTGGTGAAGGCGACGCGGTCGCGAAAGAACTGATTGGCGCGGTCAAGATCGTAAACGTTCGTGGTCATGATGGGTCTCCATGGGTTGGCCATTGTGCTGGCCGTTGTGTTGATTGCATCCGGGTTATCCGGACCTTGGAGCGCAGTCTAGAGATTCACGTGCGTTTGATAATCCATCCAAAAGGAATAATATTGTTCACACATATGAACAATAGAACGGACAAACACGAAAAATGGACCGGATCTCGGATATAGCGGCCTTCGTGCAGGTCGTGGAGCAGGGCAGTTTCACGGCCGCGGCCGAGGTGCTGGAGCTGTCGAAAGCCGCGGTCAGCAAATACGTCGGCCGCCTGGAGAAGCGGCTGGGCGCGCGGCTGCTGAACCGCACGACCCGCCGGATCACGCTGACCGAGGCCGGGCGTGCGCTGTACGACCGCGCGAGCGTGGCGATCGCGGATCTTGCGGCGGCGGAATCCGAGGTCGTCGAACTCACCGGCACGCCGCGCGGGCGCTTGCGCGTGACGGCGCCTTCGCATTTCGGCGAAGTGTTCCTCGCGCCGCTGTTTGCACCGTTTCGCGCGCGTTATCCGGACATCGAGCTGGATCTCGATCTCGACAATCGCATCGTCGATCTGGTGGAAGAAGGGTTCGACGTGGCCATCCGCATTTCCCAACTGGGCACAAGTTCGCTGGTGGCGCGGAAGCTCACGGACGTGCGCGTCGTCACCGCGGCGTCGCCGGCTTACCTCGCCAGGCACGGCGTGCCTGCCGTTCCCATGGACCTGCGTGATCACGAATGCCTGCTCTATGGCCTGGACCGTACGCCGGGCGAATGGCGTTTCCGGCGCGGCCTGGACCGGCTGATTTCCGTGCGTGTGCATGGTGCTTTCCGCTGCAACAACGACGGTGCGCTGAAACGCGCCGCGCTGGACGGTCTTGGCATCCTGCGCTTTCCGGAGCTGTTCGTCGAAAACGAGTTGCGCGACGGCAGCCTGGTCGCGGTGCTGCCGGAATTCGAAATGCAGCGCCTGACGCTGTCAGCGGTGTTTCCGGCGCGCGCGAATCTCGCGCCGAAGGTGCGCGTGTTCGTCGATTACCTGGCGGAACAGTTCGCAGGGAAATAAAGACGGGTACGGATCGAAAGTCCGGCTAATCTTGGGTCAACGGCGCACGCAAAGGGAGCCTCCATGGAAATCCTGGTCATCGGCCTCGTCATCTTCTTCGGCATACATCTGATTCCCGCCGCTCCGGAACTGCACGGCCGCTTGAAAGCGCGCATGGGCGCGCACGGCTGGAAAGGATTCATGGCGCTCATTGCCATCGCCGGTTTCGCGATGATCGTACTCGGCTGGCAGCGCGCGCCCTTCGCGCCGGTATACACACCGCCGGCTTTCGGTCACTGGCTGCCGCGCATCGTGATGCTGCCGGCGTTGATCCTGCTTGCCGCCGCGTACATGCCCTCGAACATCAAACGGTTCACCCGGCATCCGATGCTGTGGGCGACCGTGCTCTGGGCAGTTGCGCATTTGTTCGCGAATGGCGATTTGCGTTCGCTGTTGTTGTTCGGGTCATTCCTGATCTGGGCATTGTTCGACATGTGGTCGGCGAATCGGCGAGGTGCCTACCTTTCCGAACAGAGAATCGCGTGGTTCTACGAACTCGCGGTTATTGCTGCCGGTGTTGTTACATACGCGTTGCTGGCGCGCTTCCACGGAACGTTGTTCGGCGTGCCTGTCATGGCAGGTTAGAAATCATTCAAGCTAAAAAACAACGCCCCGCAGTTCAGGCTGTGTCAAAACCAAGGCAAATTTGATCACGCCGGAGTGGAGCGACACCTTGTGACAAGATGAACGTTAATTTGGTTTTCTGAAATCCACTTGATGGCGAGAAGAAAGAAAAAGCGGTGGGGTTAATCCCACCGCTTTTTTTTTTCGAGTTTTGACACAGCCTGAACTGCGGGACGTTTTTTGTGTCATCCATGTGCGGTTTCATGGTGCCTGGAACTGGAATTCCGGATCGCCCATGCGATTCAGCAGGAAACTCCAGTTGTCGGCGGTCCACGCGGCACGTTGCTGCACACCGGCATGCATGCCGTGGCCACGGTCACCATCCGTTCTGACCAGCAACGGCAGTTCCGTGGTCGACGTGGCCGCAAGCCGGGCGCCGAACTTCGCCGAAATCCATGGCGAAACCCGGTTGTCGTTCAAGCCGATCATCAGCATGGTGGAGGGGTACGCAATGTCTGCTTCGAGTTTCTGGTACGCATCCATTGCCAGCAACATCCGCAATCCGCTTTCGCCTTGCGGATTGCCAAATTCCATGGTCTGGTTCGCGCCGTTGATACCTTCCAGGTAACGCACATTGTTCAACGACGCCGCGGACAGGGTTGCCGCAGCGAACAGGTCCGGGCGCTCGATGATGGCGGGCCCCACCAGCGCGCCAGCCATGCTGGAGCCATGCGCGGCAAGGTGCCGCGGATTCGTATAGCCGGAGCTGACAAGCGCTTCGGCCGCCGCTATGAAGTCTGCAATGCCATTCGGCTTGTTGGCGCCTTTTCCTGCGAGATACCACGAACGGCCGTGGAATCCGCCGCCGCGAACATGTGCATAGGCAATGACGTTACCCCTTTCAAGCCATGCCTGTGATGCCGGGTTGTAGTGCGGTTCGTACGTGTACTGATACGCGCCGTATCCATGCAGGATCGTGGGGCGCTTCCCGTCAAGCGGGAGATCGGCACGATGCAGGACCGTCACCGGTATCCTTGTACCGTCCTTGCTGGCGCCTGTGATGCGCGAAACCCGGATATCCACCGTGTCGGTTTCCGCGGGCGCCAATGCCAGCGGCTGAACGCCTGTTTCCGGGTCGTACCGGAAATACTCGACAGGTTTCGCCCAGGTCGCGAGGCAGAACGTCACGCCGGACCGGCTGCTGTCGGCACTGACATCACTCACAGCACCTGATGAGGGCAGCGGCAGCTTCGATGTCTTGCCCGTTTCGTAGTCCATGCGCAACAAGTGAGACGTTCCTTCCCGCGTGCCGACCATGTACAGCGCATCGCGCGCGGCAAACAGCTGCGAAACATCGAAGTCCGTCGTTGTTGCCAGCAGGCGCGCGTCCACGAAACGCGGACGCGCATCGCCCAGTCGCAATGCAAGGACCCTGCTTTCCATCGGCGTTCGCTTGTCGAGCAGATACAGCGTGTCGTGACGTTGTCCGAGACTGGTCACACCGTCTTCGATGCGGATCAATTCCTGCCATTGGCTCGCGCCGGCATCGGTTGCCGCCGTGAACACCTGGTACTCGTGACGCGCACCTGCGGATATCAGGATCTTCCAGGGGCTGTCATTCGGCGCGTGCATGATGGGGAATGCTTCCGGCGGCAAGCGTTCGGATTCGATGGAAGCGCGAGACAACTCGATGCTGTCGCCGGTATCCGTCCCGAGCACGTGCTGCCACGCCTGCATGTTCAGCAGGTCGTCGATCGCCGGGTCTTCCATGGCCGCGCGGTTCATCTGCGTGTAGTAGACCCGCCTGGAGCCGGTGTCCCAGATTGCCGGAAATTCTCCCCAGACGTCCGGAATCCGATCCGGCAACAGCTCGCCGGACGTGACGTCCATGAAATGGATAGTGGTCAGTTCGCTGCCACCGCGGGTCAGGTTGATTGCGACGGTTTCACTGTCGGGCGAAACCGAGAACGCAGTAATCGCGGTCGTTGCATCTGCCACGGGATGGTTGTTCGGATCCATGAGGACCATGCGGTTGCCGGAAGCATCGCGCCGAACCAGCCGGGCTGCGTTGTCACCGACGCGCCGTTCCAGGAAAAATAGCTGGTCGCCGGCATTCACGACGCGGTCAACGACGTCGCGCTCCTTTGACAGCGCCAGGACGCGGTCACGCAAGCGGGCGTGCCCCGGAATGCCGGAGAGCAGGGTTTCCGCATAGGCATTCTGTTCCGCATACCATGCATTCACTTCCGCGCCGTTCCCTGGTGCCTCCATCCAGCGGTAGGGATCGCTCAACGTGATGCCGTATTCCGTTTCCACCACGTTTGTCACGCGGGCTGGCCGGGGCGGCTCGGGCAACGAGATGCCGCGGCTTGTGCACGCCGTAGTCGCGACAACAACAACGACGCAAGCGCAGACCAGAATCTGCAGGTGAGGCTTCAACATGGAGTACTCCTTTTGATCTGCGCAACGGCGGGCGAAAAAAATCGAACAGGAGTATGCGCAGGCCCCGGGCACCGGCTACATCGGGGACTCCCTGAGTCCCGGAGGCAGGAACTTTTATCCGTCAATCAATAACCCGTCACAGAATCAGTCGATTCAACCGGCTGTACGTCACAGTTTGATTGTTATCAGGAAAAATCTGAAGGACGTACCAGCTCCGCTTCAAGATACTTCGCGCCCTTTCAATACCAGTCTCAAAAAAGGATAGAACAATGAGAAGAACGATTCTGGCGGCACTCGCTGGCACGTTGCTGGTCACGGCGCCGGCTGTTGCCGGTACCGTCTGGGTATCCGGCGTTGACATGGAGACATACGCAGGAAAAGTACTCGGTTTCGACGATACCAACGGCGAGCTGACCCACAATGTCGATGGCGGGTACATTTCTGCGATCGACGTTTGTCCCGCGACGGGCACAGCCTTCTACCTGGACGACACAACGCTGAAATCCGTTGACGCAAACGGTAACGCAAAGGTGATCGCCGAATACTCCAGCGACGTCTACGTTGGCATGCCACAGGTGAAAGTCGGGCCGGTAGAGTGCACGGTGTGGGTGTATGCCATCGGCGGGACCGACATTCACATTGTTCGCAACCCCGGAGAAGCCCGCCAGGAAACACGCGATACCTATTCATTCAGTATCATCGAATCGGCCGACGTGGATGACGTGAACGATGACCTCTGGATCGGGCAGATCAACGGCAAGGTTCACCGGGTTTCAAAGAAAACCGGCCTGCGTTCCTATCGCATCGGGCCTACGGGAGACAGCTACCGTTCGATCGCGGTGAAGTCGGGAATCGTCCATATTCTCGGGCACAGTGCGCTACGCGGATACCGGAACACGACCCGGATCGAAACACCGCAACAGCTTTACACCGATACGAGCTTCAAGGACCTTTTCGATGGCAACGCCCGGATCAACAGCGCTGCCGTACACGCCAACAGCGCCGGTGATCCGGTTGTCACGGCGTACAACTATTTTGGTCCCGGCGATTCGCATTCCGACGTTCTGCGAATGGAAGTGAACGCGGAAAGCAAAAGCCTGAGCTGGACAAATGATCGCTTCGTCCCGTTCGAAGATGTCGGCACGATTGCCAGATGGGATTCCGAAGCAGCAGAAGATGGCAACATGTGGCATTACGATGACAGCCGCATCCGTCTGTTTGCGCCGAATGGTGCACAACTGCGCGAAATCGACTTCAACGACGCCGTTCCTGATTTCTACGCTTACGATATGGCGTACTGAACGCGTGTAACGCGGAGTAAAGGCGAACGCAGCGCCCCGCAATGGGCGTGCAGAAGGCGAACCTCATGCGAGGTTCGCCTTTTTCTGTTTTTGGTTGAAGGTGGTGCAGTAGCTACGTATATCGATTGCAGGCGCGTGCCAGGCCGGACGCAGGAAGTACGTTCTTGAATTCGAAAAAAATCAGGCTACGAGCAACTGCAAGCCGGCGCGTACAATCTCTGTCTCCTGCACCAGTACGAGATTCGCAGCATCCGCAAGTGGAATGTAAGTATCCGCACCGGCAACGCGCGCCATCCTGACGTTCTCGCCACAGCCCTCGACAATGTGCGTGAATACTTCCTCCGCAATGCCGCCGGTTCTGCGGCCTTCATCGACGACCAGCACCGCACCGCATTCCCGTGCATGCTTCGCGATCAGTTCCGCGTTCAACGGCTTCAGCCAGCGCAAATCGAGGACGCGCACTTTCTTTTTTGTTTCCGCTTCGATCTTCGTCGCCGCACGCAACGACATCGGTACGCCGTTGCCGTAGGTGATGATCAGCAAATCCTTCGCAGATTCGTTGTACACGCGGCCTTCACCCAACTGAATCGCACGGTCCGGCGCTGGGTAGGCGAAATTCCACAAGCCGTCCTTGTCTTCGTAAAGATCCTTGGTCATGTAGAGAGCAATGGGTTCCATGAACGTACACACGCGACCGTCGATCTTTGCGAGCGCGGCCAGCGTACGCAACATCATCGCCGCATCGTCACCGCGCGACGGACAGGCAATGATGAGGCCCGGTATGTCACGCAACGCGGCGAAGGAATTGTCGTTGTGAAAATGTCCGCCGAAACCTTTCTGGTAGGCGAGCGACGCGACCCGCATCACCATGCCATTCGAGTACTGCGCATTCGAGAAGAACTGCAGCGAACAGGCTTCGCCGCGAATCTGATCGCAGGCGTTGTGGTAGTAGGCGAGATACTGGATCTCGGGAAACGGCAGCAAACCCAGCATCGCCTGGCCCTGCGCCATACCGAGTATCGTCGTTTCATCGAGAATCGTATTGAAAACTCGATGACCCTTGAAGGTGCGTTGCAAACCGGACGTGACGGTGTACACGCCACCCTTTTGCGCGACGTCCTCGCCGAACAATGTCATGCCCGGATACTTTGCCATCAAATCGTGCAATGCGCGGTTGATCAGAATGGCGAGGTGACGCGCGGGCTGGTTTTCCGGGAATGCCTTCTCGTCGCCGAATGCTTTCAGTCGCGCATCCCTGGTCGCAGCGCGCGTCGCTTCCTGCATCACCTCACCGGCATGGTACGGCGCGAGTGGTTTGACGACGTCATCGCGCGTCGTGATCTTTTTCGTCTTTGCCGCTTTCCTTGCGGCGTCCTGCACGCGTGCGCGCATGCCCTGGTAAAGATCGCGGATCTCGGTCGCGGTCATCGCGCCGGATTCCAGCGCCGTCTCCGCGGACATCAGCAGCGGATCGCAGGCTTCGATGCCTTCGAGTTCTTCGGGTGTGCGGTATTCCGTTTCCATGTCCGTGCCGGCGTGGCCGAGCAAACGTTTCAGCTTCAGGTGCAGGAACACGGGCTTGCGGTGTTTGCGACAGTACTCGATGGCTTTCTTCGCGACCTCGTACGTGTCGACAAGATCCAAACCATCCGCCTTGAAATATTTGATACCCGCACGGTTCGAAAACTGCGTCTCTATCCAGCCGCCCGGTGTGCGCGTGGAGATGCCGATATCGTTGTCTTCACACACAAACAGGACCGGGCAAGGCAGGTTCTGGTGCGCCGTCCAGCCCGCGGAATTGAACGCGGCCTGCGCAGTGGCGTGATTCGCGGACGCATCACCGAACGAGCAGTACGCAATCGAATCCGGTGGAACGGGCGCTTCGATACCCAGCAGTTTCGTCTGCGCGAGCGCAACGGCGGCACCGACCGCCTTGGGCAGATGCGATGCAATGGTCGAGGTCTGCGGCGGGACCCAGGCCTTCACCGAACCCCACACCTTGTGACGGCCGCCGGAAATCGGATCCTCGGCGGATGCGCTCAATGACAACGCCGTGTCGTACACCGAATCCTGTCCGACCTTCTTCAGCCGTTCCATCATGAAACCACCGGAACGGTAGTGCAGGAACGCGGGATCGGTGTGACGCGTCAAGCGGCCGAGCACGGTGTTGCACTCGTGGCCTGACGAACCGATGGTGTAGAAGCCTTCGTTGCGGATGCGCATCGCGCGCGCTTCGAGATCAATGTGGCGCGACGCCATCTGCGATTCGAACAGCTCCTTGAATTCGCTAACCGTAAGGGAACCGTCGTCGGGACGAATGACGGCATTCGCAGAAAGTTTTCCCGCTGCGTCATGATTCCATTCGTCGAGAAAATTCAGGAAATTCTGGTCGACGACCTCCGCGCGATTGACGTTGCGCGTGGCCTGGCGGGCGAGTCCGGGATTCTTGCTCATGGATGTTGAAACCAGTTGAAAGTAAATGCGAAGCGGATCAGATCCACTCCTGCTTGTCGGTGGAAACCGTGACGTCTGAAACCGTCTTGCCGGTGTGTTCGGTGGACGCGGGTTCGATCAGCAGAATCTGCGTCTCCTGATCGGCCATCGGCTTGTGCTCCACGCCTTTCGGCACGATGCACATTTCGCCCGGGCCAAGTTCGACTTTTCCGTCCCTGAATTCGATGACGAGTTTTCCGTTGATCACGAGAAACAGTTCGTCTTCGTTGTCGTGCGTATGCCAGACGAACTCGCCTTGTACTTTCGCGATCTTCACCAGCTGGCCGTTGGTTGCGCCAATGACTTTCGGCGTCCAGTGTTCGGAGAACATCGAAAATTTGTCGGCAAGAACGACTTTGTTCATAGGAGTCAACCGCCGACGCCGTGTTTCACAACATCGGGAACGAATGTGTCGTCGGCGACGCATTCCGCAACGGAATCATGATCATCGGACCAGCGCAACCGGTTCTCGCAAAGCCTGGTCTTGAGTACGTGCTTCTCGACGCAGTCATCGTTCGAACGCGAGGAGCGCCACGCGTCGAAGCACTCGAGGACGCCAGGATGAAGCTCATCATCGGTCTCGTGCTGATAAAAGCAGCTCGCCAACGCCCACCGTTCTGCATATCCGGGAATTTCGCAGGCCGACGCACGAACCGCCGTAGCAGCGGCGATGGCGATAACGACAGGCAGTGCAACCGCGAGACGCATCAGAACGCCGACTTGCCCGTCAGCTCCTTGCCAATGATCAACTGATGCACTGTCTCCGTGCCTTCATACGTGATCACCGATTCCAGGTTCAGCGCATGACGGATCGCATTGTGTTCCAGCGTGATGCCGGCGCCGCCCAGAAGATCACGCGTATCGCGGGCGATATCGATCGCCATGCGGATGTTGTTCCACTTCGCCATCGAGACGTGTGATGATTCCAGCTTGCCTGCATCCTTCATGCGACCGAGCTGCAGCGACAGCAATTGCGCCTGCGTAATCCGGCGCGACATGTCGGCGAGACGCAGCTGCACGATCTGCTTGTGATCGACGCTGACACCGAACAGCACGCGCTCGCTGGTGTATTCGAGTGCTTCCTTCAAACAAGCCTGCGCGGCGCCGATGCCGCCCCAGGTGATGCCGTAGCGCGCCTGTGTCAGACAGGACAGCGGGCCTTTCAGGCCTTTCACGTTCGGCAGGCGGTTGGCTTCCGGCACGACGACGCCATCGAAGTACAGCGCGGAGGTGACCGAGGCGCGCAGCGACATCTTGTGATGCACTTCCGGAGCTTCGAAACCCTTCATGCCTTTCTCGACGATGAAACCCTGAATGCCATCGTCGGTCTGCGCCCAGACCACCGCGATGTCCGCGATGGAGCCGTTCGTGATCCACATCTTGGCGCCGTTCAGCACCCAGTCGCCGCCTTTCTTCTTCGCGTTCGTCTTCATGTTCGACGGATCGGATCCGCCATGCGGTTCGGTCAGGCCGAAGCAGCCGATCACTTCGCCGCGCGCCATCTGCGGCAGCCATTTCTGTTTCTGTTCTTCGGAACCGAAGGCGTAGATGGGGTACATGCACAGCGAGGACTGCACGGACACGAAACTGCGGATGCCCGAATCACCGCGCTCGAGTTCCTGGCAGATCAGGCCGTAGGAAACGGAATTGAGGCCGGCGCACTCGTAACCTTCGATGCTTGATCCGAACAGGCCCAGTGCCGCGAACTCGGGGATGAGTTCCTTCGGGAAGCGGCCCGCCTCGAAGCATTCCGAGATGATCGGCAGAATCTTCTCGTCGACAAAGCGGCCCACGGTGTCCTGCACCATCTGCTCTTCTTCGTCGAGCATCGAGCGAACGTCATAAAAATCCATCGGATTGATTGCCACGATATTCTCCAGCCTTCCAATTTCGGGTGCGTTGCTTGCAGAATGCGTTTCCGGGAGTGTTGTCCCGGGATTCGGCGGGGCGAAAAGAACCGTCCCCAGGCCGTCCGCGAAAGCGGGCAATCATACCTCAAGCGCCAATCCGAAATCAGCGGTCTGGCAGCGGCAAAATGCCTCGGAGGCCCATGTTTTACGCACTTTTCGTGTTCCTGCTCGCGTTCGCCGGCGGCTTTTCCATCATGTCCATCGAGATGCTCGGCGGACGGATCATGGCGCCTTTCTTCGGCTCCTCGATTTACGTCTGGGGTTCGATCATCACCATCTTCATGATCGCGCTTTCCATCGGCTACCTCGCCGGCGGACAGCTCAGCCTGCGCAATCCCTCGCTGAAAAAATTCGGTGGGCTGTTCCTGTTCTGTGCGGTCGCGGTCATGCCGATGGCGTGGATATCCAATCCGTTGATGGAATGGGTGTTCATGCGTATCGAAGACGTGCGTTACGGCTCGCTGGTCGCGGCGACAGGCCTGTTCTTCCTGCCAACGGTGGCGATGGGTGTCATTTCGCCGTATGCGGTCCGGCTGCTGGTGCACAACACGCACCACTCGGGCGCAGTGGCCGGAAAGCTCTATTTCGTCTCGACGGCAGGCTCGGCGGCAGGCGTGCTGATGACCTCGTTCTACTTCGTCCTGTGGATGGAAATGGACAACATTCTTTTCATGCTGGCCGGCATCCTCGCGGTCTGCGGTGCGCTGGCACTTGCTGGTGCGAGCATGGTCGGTGAGCGTGCCGCTCCCGTGGAGGCCTGAATGCGTATTGCGAAGATCATGATTGCACTGATCCTGCTGGCGGCGTTCGGCGTGGCGCAGGCGGCGCCCAAGGTGATCTACACGAAGCGTTCGCTGTACCGGAACATCACGGTGACGGAGGATGGCGAACGCGTCTGCATGCAGTTCGCAACCCGCGGCACGTACTTCTCGCAGCAGAGCTGCCAGTACAGGAACCGGCCCGATGAACTCGTCTTCGACTACGCGCGCCTGAGCTTCGTCGGCCTGATGCCGCATAACGATCCCGAACGGATTCTCGTCGTCGGGCTGGGCGGCGGTTCGATCCCGCGCGCATTCAGCAAGCTGTTCCCGGATGCGAAGATCGATGTCATCGAAATCGATCCGGCGGTCGTCGATGTTGCAAAGCGGTTCTTCGATTTCGAGGAAAGCGACAACCTCAAGGTGATCGTCAAGGACGCGCGCGTATTCGTGAAGCAGGCTGGCATCATGGGTCGCGAGTACGACTACATCATGCTCGATGCCTTCAATGGCGATTACATCCCCGAACACCTGATGACGAAGGAATGGCTGGAAGAGAACAAGCGGATACTTGCCGACGACGGCGTGCTGGTCGCGAACACGTTTTCGGTCAGCCGTCTTTACCACAATGAATCGGCCACCTACGAAGCTGCGTTCGGCTGGATGCGCAACGTCAAGCTCGAATCGGGCAACCGCATCATTCTCACCGGCAATATCGATCCGGTCAGCAAGGCGGAGCTGTCCGCAATGGCGGCAAAGATGGATGCCGCCCGCTATGTGCCATACGGATTCACGCCGGATTGGATCGTGAGGAACGTTCACGACGATGTGGACTGGGATCGCGACGCCGAGGTGTTGACGGATCAGTACGCGCCCGTGAACCTTTTGCAGGGCCGGGACTGACAATCCGCGTGCGCCAATGAGCTGTCGACGGGCGAACGTGCGCATCAGCAGGAATGCCTGCAAAGGAACAGAAAAATGGCGCAGCCACTGAACTATCCTCCGCACTATCACACCGAGACCGATGAGACGCGCGTCTTCGATGCGATCGACGCCATTCGGCACGCGACGCTTCTTGTTCCGTCGACAAACGGCCTCCAGGTGGCATTCACGCCGTTCCTGCTGGATCGCGAGCGCCGCGTGCTGCGCGGGCATGTCGCAAAGCGCAATCCGCAATCGGAACTGTTCGACGGACGGAACGTGGACGCGATCTTTCACGGTCCTCACGCCTACATCTCCCCGAAGCTGAACGACAACGACGACGTGCCGACGTGGAATTACGTGAACGTGCACGTCACCGGACCCGTCATCCGCATCGATGGCGACGACCGCAAGTGGCAGTTCCTGCAGGACATCGTTCAGGTCATGGAAAAAGACAACACCGCGGCGTATTTCGCCAGTCAGGAATCACGCCTGCGCAAGATGCTGTCGGGCATCACGGTGATGGAAATCGGGATCGGCAAACTGCAGGGCCGCTTCAAGCTGGGGCGCAACGATCCACTTGAGCTGCAGAAGAAAACGTTCGCGGCGCTGCGCTCCGAAACGCCGGCATCGCTGGATGACTGGCTGCAGGCGCTCGCGCCTTCCGACTGAAATCCGAAGAGAAAAAAACGGCCGCTGCACAGGCTGTGTCAAAACTGAGCAAGATTTGATGGAGCTGGGATATGCCGACACTTTACGGAAGGTGACCTGTTTATTCCGTTTGTCGAAATCCACTGATGGCGAGAAAAAAGAAAAAGCGGTGAGGTTAATCCCACCGCTTTTTTCTTTTTCGAGCTTTGACACAGCCTGTATGGCGGCCGTTTTTTTGCGTCTTGTTGCCGTCAGACTGCGGCACCGGCTTTACGCCGGCGCAACAGCAATGCGCCTGTGCCCAGCATCAGGAACCAGAAAACGTCTACGGCGCCATTACCGCCCTCCACCGTCAGCGACACCAGCGTCACGAAACCAAGCGTGGCGCTGCCCGGATTCTTCAGAGCGATGTCTGAAAGCGGCCTGATCGTGAACTGCGTCTTCTGCGGATCGCCGAGCTTGATCTGATCGGTATGCACGGTGAGTACGAACGATACCTTTTCACCAGTGGCGATATCGCCCAGCATGCAGGTCGTCTCTTCCACGACTTCATCGCAACCGGCGAGGCTGATCGGAAAGTCTGCGCTGTTCGCGACCAGCATCCTCACGTTCTCCGCCGTTGTATCACCCGTGTTTTCCAGCTCGAACTCATACGTGATCGGTTCGGGAGCCTTGGAAAAGCCCGGCGTCGTCAGTGGCGTCAGCTTGAGTACCGCGTGCTCCTGCGCGAGGCGCTGCGCGTGAATCTCATCCTGCCCGTTCGTAGTCGAATCGCCATACCATGTTGCAAGGAAATAGCCATCCACGTACCCGGTCCGAGGGCTCTGCGCGGCAAACGTGCGTCGTTCCTCAGCATCCTGGCTGTCACTGTGCGCGCCCATTTCCGAAACGAGGAAACGGCTCGTGACGGCGGCGCCGTTCGCGTCCATGAACCGGCCATGGATTTCGAATTCGTCGTCGACCAGATCGCCGCTTTCGGTGTCACCGCGCCAGGTGACAAGGAAATGTTCGTTGCGCGTGCTCCAGCTGACAGCCGGCTGCTCGGCCTTGAAACGCACACGTTCGGCAGGATCGGTCTCGCTGCTGGAGCCCATGGTGGAAACCTGCACGGACGACCCCAGCGGCATGCCCGCCGCGTCAAACAGGCGGCCGTGGATTTCGAACTCGTCGTCGACCAGCGGGCTGGTGGACGTATCGCCATGCCAGACGATGAACGTGGTGCCGGTATCGGGAACGATCGCAATCGCGGCCGACAGTGCGTCGAACGCGTTACTGCCATCAGGGCCCATGCTGGAGACGCGAATCATGCTGCCGGACAACGCGCCTTCGGCATCGACCCGCTGCGCATGGATTTCGAACTCGCCGTCGGCGAGTCCGGCCTGGTTGTCGTCACCTTCCCATGTGACGAAGAATCCGGCCGAGACGGGATTGTAGGCAACGGCCGGTTTGTAGCCGTCGAATCCGGCACGTACCGCGGCATCCGTCGCGCTGTCATCGCCCATGGTGGAAATGCGGAACTGGTCGCCGGCTGGCACACCATTCGCCGCGATAACGCGCCCGAAGATTTCGAACTCCTCGTCAACCATCACACCGTCATCGGTGTCGCCTTGCCAGACAACAAGATAGTTTCCGGTTTTCGAGTCGACGCTCATCGCCGGACGTTGCGCGCTGTACCGCGCCCGCTCGGCGGGATCGCTTGCGTCGTCGTCGCCCATCACGGAAATGCGGAACCGCTCGCCTTCCAGCGCGCCGGTGCGGCTTATGCGCTGTCCGAAGATTTCGAACTCGTCGTCCACCAGCGCGCCGTTCGCTTCGTCGCCTTCCCAGATGGCGAGATATTCTTCAGCCACCGGATTCCATACAACGGCCGGATGACGGCCGGCAAACAGCGCACGTTTTGCCGCGTCCGTTTCAAGGTCGTCACCCATGGTCGAGATGCGCAACGGGTTCGTGAGATTGGCAAGGAGTTCGGCATCTATCAACCTGCCGAATATCTCGAACTCGCCCTTTGCGAGGCTGGGCCGGTCGGTGTCGTCGGCGTTCGGGTCTGCAGCGGGAAAGCTGCCATCCGCCGCGGACCAGATGATCAGCGCGCGGCGCAATTCGGCGTCAACGGCGATGGCCGGGTTGACCGCATCGAAATCGCTCTTCGCTGCGCCGGTGCTTCCGACGCCGGATGCCGAAATCCTTGTTTGTGTGGCGATACGGTAATCGGCGCCGTGGGCGGTGGAAACGGCGAACACCAGGGGCAGTGCCAGCCAGAATACTTCCCGAAGAATCCGGGGCATCGAGTTTTCTCCTTCCAGCACCTTGCGGGCCGGTATGTGTATTGTCGCGCGACGTGGTGGTTTTCGACCCGGTGCAGCAAGACCAGATCGGGAGCGCGCGCCAGTATATAAGGTGTGGAGGGTTTTCATCCATGTTCGAACCCCGTGCCGGACCACACGTTCAACAAAACACCGGCTTGTCTGACCTGACTTGCGGCGTCACACTTGCGGCCCTTCTGATGCCGGACGTTTGTGGATAAAAAATGAAGATTCCTGAAATCCTCCTCGTCGAGTCCCAGCACAAGCCGGGTTCGCTGGCGAAGATACTGCAGGTCATCGGCGATCTGGGCCTGCTGGTCGAAAATCTTGACGCGGTGCGCCGCGACCAGGACAAGACCGTCTGGGAAATCACGCTGGAGATGGACGAGGACGCCTACGTCAACGTCGACGAGAAGATTTCCGCGCTGCCGAACGCACGCCTGCTGGGCAAATCCGACCGCGTATTCAATCGCCACCAGGGTGGCAAGATCCAGACGGTTTCACGCCTGCCCATCGATACGCTGCAGGAACTGCGCGACATCTATACGCCCGGTGTGGCGCGTGTCTGTCTCGCCATCCAGAAGGACCCGGCGCTGGCGGCTCGCTACACCGCACGTCAGCAGACGGTCGCCATCGTCACGAATGGCACGGCGATACTCGGGCTCGGCAACATCGGCCCGCTCGCCGGCCTGCCAGTGATGGAAGGCAAGGCCGCGCTGCTCGCGAAACTCGCCAACCTTTCCGGCGTGCCCATCCTGCTCGAAGAAACCAATGCCGAAGACATCATCGATATCGTGACGTCGATAGCACCCAGCTTCGGTGCGATCCAGCTCGAAGACATCGCCGCGCCAGAATGTTTCGAGATTGAAAGCCGGCTGCGCGAGCGTCTCGACATCCCCGTGCTGCACGACGACCAGCACGGAACGGCTGTCGTGACCCTTGCCGCGTTGATCAGTGCCACGCGCCGCGTGTCCCTGGATCTGCGCAGTTGCGTAATCGGACAGATCGGACTCGGCGCGGCCGGCATCGGAATTTCACGGCTGATGATGGCGTACGGCGTTCGCGACGTGATCGGCACCGACCTGAATTCTGGCGCCAGGAAAATGCTCGAAAACATGGGCGGGCGTACCACGGGATTGGCGGAACTGATGCAGCAGGCTGACATCATCATCTCGACCACCGGTGTGAAGGGCCTGATCAAGCCGGAAATGGTTCGCAAGGGCCAGGTGATTCTCGCGTTGTCGAACCCGGACGCCGAGATCGAACCGCGCGTCGCGCTCGCGCAAGGCGCCGCCTTTGCCGCCGACGGCAAGAGCATCAACAACGTGCTCGGTTTTCCAGGGCTGTTCCGCGGCGCGCTCGACGCCGGCGCGCGCACCTTCACCGATGCGATGCTGTTCGCGGCCGCCGAAACGCTGGCGTTGATCGCGCCGGACAACGAACTGGTTCCTGACCCGCTCAACCTCGACGTGCACAAGGCCGTTGCGGAAGCCGTCGCGTTCGCCGCTCGTCACGGCGCGCTGCAGGATGCGGAGGAAAGTGGCGAAGAGCTGTCGCAGGATTGAAATACGTGGGCATCAAGAAAGCCTGCCCATGCGGCAGGCTTTTTTATGGTTCTTCACGGATTGGCGGGGAGCGCTTGTCTTCTGTTGAAGTTTCGCGGTCTCCCCAAGTGCGGGGACCTTGTCCGACCGCGAAGGGCCGCAAAAAAAAGTTCGTCCCGGATTAGCGGGATAACCGGATCGACATGACCTGGATGACCGAGCCGCATTGCGGGCGGCAAGAAAGGGTTTTTGCAGCACCGGCAGCCTGCAGAAGATCAAATCGACAGGATCTACAGGATTTCCGAAATCACGTGATGCCGAGTCGCAATACGGTTCTTTGCCCGCGCTACGCTCTCATCCTGAAAATCTTTCTTCATCCTGTTGATCCTGTCCATTGCTCTTGTTGTCTTGCCTTTGCAACGGGCCACAGGGGAAGGCAGGGGCGGCCGGCGGAAGTCTCGGCTTCTCCGTCCCGCCAATCTGCGAAGAACCTTTTTTTCCCGCAAGAACGTCAGTAACGAATCCCCGCCTTCCGGTAGATAAAACCGAGCAGCCACACCGGCCCGATCAGCAGAAACTGGATGTCCTTGAAGAAGGATGGCTTTCTGCCCTCGATCTTGTGGCCGATGAACTGTCCGATCCAGGCGATCACGAAAATCGCGAGCGCGATCTGCCACAACGGCGTGTCGAGTTCCGCGAGCATGAAATTGCCCCAGACGACCAGCGCACTGACCATGACCATGCCGAGCGCCAGCGGCCACGACAGCAGCAGATACCAGATCATCGCGGCGGCAACGAACAAGGTGCCCCAGTTGAGCCACGGTGAAACATCCGCGAACGCAGCAGGAACCGGTAGCGCCCACAGCAACCCGACGAGACTGAACACGATGGCCGGTACGCAAATCCAGTGCAGCGCCTTGTTCACCGGGTTCTGATGGCTTTCGCCATATTCACGAAACCACTCGTCCGCATTTTTCATTTTCCGATCCTCATTTCGAGCGTCATGCCGCCTATCCTAATCCGCAGCGGGTAATCCCGTGGCGGGTAATCCCGCGACGGACCTGGAGCATCCTGCGGTTACAATGGCGCCGTCCGCATGCGGCCGGGCCTCTACCGGGAGAGCACATGACACGATTCATGCGATGGTTCTGGCGGATCAATGCCGTCTCCGATGCGCGCAAGATCGAGCTGTACCCGCCGTTTTTCCTCATGCGCGTGAAAGTGCTGGAAATCCGCGACGACTGGCGTTTCGTGCGCATGAAACTCCCGTTGAACACCTTTTCACGGAATCCCGGTGGCGTAATGTTCGGCGGCTACCAGGCCGCGCTCGCCGATCCCGTCGCCGCCATGGCCTGCGCGCGCGTGTTCCCGGGCTATTCCGTCTGGACGCGCGCCATGACCATCGATTTCCAGGTCGGCGGCAGCACCGATCTCGAGCTGGTTTTCGAATTTCCGCCGGAACAGGAGCGCGCCATCGCCGACGAACTGCAGGAGAAAGGACGTGCGACACCGGTCTTCGAGTACGGCTTTTACCTTCGCGACGGGCGCCGTTGCACCGCCATCACCAATACCGTGGCGATCCGGCCGAAGGGCTACGTAAAGGCAACCACGCCCGGCGCCGACAGCGGAATGTAGCCGCCGTTCGATGCAAACATCCTTCCCGGCGCGCTTTTCAGGCATTTCCACGCGCTTGTTCCCGCGGATGGCTTGCTCATGGCGTACACCTTGTTTATACCTGACATTCCTCATATCCGGCGGGGGCCGGAGTGAACCCACACCGGCGACAGATCAGGGGGAGACCGCAGCATGAAGGCACTCAAGCAGACGACCGTCGAGGCGATGATCGGTTACGCGGAGACCGGTGAACTCGACAAGCTCACCGGCGAAATCGTGCATTTGTCGCAGGATGCACTCGCCGAACTCAAGGCGCTCGTCTGGCTGGGCAAGGATCAGGATAGTCCCAAGCACTGGGACGCCCTCGTAATCGAAGCGAAATTCCAGCTGGACGATCAGACAGCACGTTTTGTCGCCGGCACCCCGGGCCTGCCCGGCGTCCTGCGCCAGGCTCTGGAAAAGCTCGAGTCCTCGGGCCGCATCTGAGCCCGCAATGGCTCACGCGCCCACGCCGGAAAACATCCTCGATGCCGCCTTGCGTTGTGCCGCGGACGGTCACTGGGAGCAGTTACGCCTGACCGACGTGGCTGCGGCGCTGGACGCCACGCTCGCCGACATACACACGCATTTCCCGGACAAGGAAGCATTGGTGGACGCGCTCTGGGATCGGGCCGACCGTGCGATGCTGCAGCATGCCGGCGATGCTGCCGTGCAGATATTGCCGGTGCCCGAGCGCATCGAGGCGCTGGTGTTCGCGTGGCTGGCGCCGCTGGCCGCACACCGGCGCAGCGTGCGGGAAATGCTGCTGGTTCGCCTCGAGCCCGGACACGTACATATCCAGTTACCAACCCTGTTGCGAGTTTCGAAAACCGTGCAGTGGTTGCGCGAAGCCGCCGGCTTGCGCGCAACCTTCGCGTGGCGCGCACTCGAGGAAAGCGCGCTGACCGCGCTGTTCGTTGCAACCGTAACCGCGTGGCTGCGCGACAACGGTGAGCGCACCGCGCGCGATATCCTGCGCGGCGGCCTGCACGCAGCCCACACCATCCGGCAGCGCGTCGGTCCGCAAGACAACGCTTCATCCAGCGAAAAAGGCGACGGCGAATGGATACCCTGACGCACGCGCTCAGCGGCGCGGTCATCGGCATGGCTACCGCGCGCAGCGGCAGTGCGGAACTGCCGCGCCGCGCATTGTGGGGCGCGCTGTTCGCCGCGTTTCCCGACAGCGATGTCGTCATGGTCCTGTTCACGGACTACTTCACCTATCTCAACGAACACCGCGGCTACACGCATTCGATCATCATGTTGCCGTTATGGGCGGCGCTGCTCGGCTGGACAGGCGCGTTGCCATGGCGTGCAGGCTGGCGCGCGCGCTGGCGCGACATGGCGCTGCTTGCCGCCGCCGCGCTGGCTGCGCATATCCTCGGCGATCTGATTACTTCATACGGCACCAAGGTGTTCAAGCCGGTCTACGACGCGCCGCTGGCGTTTCCGATAACGTTCATCATCGATCCGTTCTTCACGTTCATCCTGCTTGCCGGAACGATTGCGGCGCTCTGGAAAAGAAAAGCGTTGTACGCCGGAGTATCGGGCGGCGTGCTGGTGGCGTACCTGGTGTTGCAGGTGTTCGCGCAGCAATGGGCGACGGATATCGCGCGGCAGCATGCGCAATCCATCAACGCCCCGAACGCGCCCGTCATCGCGTTTCCGCAGCCGCTGTCGCCGTTCAACTGGAAACTCGTGATCGTCGAAAACGAGAACTATCACCGCGCGTACGTGAACCTGCTGGAAGACGAGCCGCGCGCCCCGGCGGGGAGGAACGACAATCCGTTCAAGCACATTCGTTCGGCGTACCAGCCCGCCGATGCGCTGCAATGGAAAACCACTTCCCGCTGGCCGCGCGAACCGGCGCATCGACAGGTCGCACTCGAGGCATGGTCGCAGGATGCGTTCGAAGGTTTTCGCGAGTTCGCATTGCTGCCGTACGTCACGACCATGCGCGGCGACAGCAATAGCGTGTGCACGTGGTTCACTGATCTTCGTTTCACGCTGCAGGGCGTGCCTCCGCCCTTCGAGTACGCGATGTGCCGCGGCGGCGACGGCAGCTGGTCCCTCGAAATGAACAGCAAGGCGCAGAATACGGATGAGTGAACAGGGAATGATCGTCGTGCTCGTGCACGGCTGGAGCGTGCGCAACACCGATACCTACGGCGAGCTTCCGGCGCGTTTGCGGCGTGAAGCGCGCCGCCGTTCGGAGCTGGATATCGATATTCGCAATGTCTGGCTGTCGAAGTACATCAGCTTTCACAACGAAGTGCGTGTCGAAGACATCGCGCGCGCCTTCGAGGCCGCGATGCGCCGCGAGCTTGGCGACGCGCTCGGCACGCGCCGCATTGCGGTTGTCACGCATTCCACCGGCGGGCCGGTCGTGCGCGACTGGATGCAGCGTTACTACCTTGCAAAGCGCAAGCGCGTTCCCGTCAGTCATCTCGTCATGCTGGCGCCCGCCAATTTCGGTTCGCCGCTCGCGCAACTCGGCCGTTCGCGTCTTGCGCGCCTGAAGACGTGGTTCAACGGCGTGGAGCCCGGCATGGGCGTGCTCGACTGGCTGGAACTTGCGAGCCCCGAAAGTCTCGCGCTGAATTTCGCGTGGCAGCAGGCCGCACCGCAACTCGCGAAGCAGGGCGTCTACAGCTTCGTGCTCACCGGCGCGAGCATCGATCACCAGCTGTACGACTTCGTCAATTCCTACACCGGTGAGCAGGATTCGGATGGCGTCGTGCGCGTCGCGAACGCGAACCTGGATTTTCGTCATCTCGTGTTGCGCCAGGCCGCGCCGGCGCGCAGCGCATCGAAGATACTTGATCTCGACATTGCGGAGGAATCGTCGCTCGACGGCATCCCGCTCGCGATCCTCGAAGGCCGCTCGCATTCGGGTGAACGCATGGGCATCCTGCGCAGCATCCGCGACCGGAACGACGAACATCCGACGGTCGAGGCATTGCTCGCGTGCCTGCAAGTGAACTCCGCGCGCGATTACCGCGCGCAACGGCAGGCGTTCGAAGAACAGAACAAACGCGTGCTGGAAGAGGCGCGCGTCGAAGTGCGCGAGCTGCCGGGACCGTTCGACCGTACCCGCATCAAGGATCCCTGCAGCCAGGTGATCTTTCGCGTACGCGATCACGAAGGCCATGCCGTAAAGGATTTCGAAATACTGCTGACGGCGGATGGCGACGATCCCGACCGCCTGCCGCCCGGCTTCTTCGTCGATCGGCAGAAGAATCACCGCCAGCCCGCGAACCTGACGTATTACCTCAACGCCGCACGCCTGCTGGGTGACGCGCCGGTCGCGCACGGTGGCGAGATATTGCGCGAAGCGCTGCTGCCCGCCGAAGGCCTGGGTTTATGCATACAACCGTATCCCGTCGAGGGATTTGTCCATTACCTGCCGGGACGGCTGCGCGTGTCGCGCGACGTGTTGCTGCAGATGATCGTGCCGCACCGGACCACGGTGGTGGATATCGAACTGCACCGCGTGGTGCATGAAGGGACCTTCCGGCTGACGCACCGGCAGGATCCGGAAGATTTCACGCAGGCAAAGCCGGGCGCGCCGTTGACGGAATAGCCTCTCAATCCTTCGGTTTGCCGGCGTACTCCGGCCATTTTTCCGGCACGCCGTCGCGCAGCGCAGCCAGCAACTGGCGGCGTTGCCGCAACAGTAACCGGTAAACCTGCAAGGTCGCGGCATCGCGCGCGCCCTTGCCTTCCTCGGGGCCTTCCAGCAGCAGCCGGATGCGGCTCTCGAAGTAATCGATATCCGCGAGCACCGTCGCCTCGTCCGGCAACCCGTCGCGATCACCCCAGCTTTGCCGTCTCTGAATCATCCCGCGAGGCTACGCCTGCCGGCGGCGGACCGCTTCAGCCGGACGAGGCAGGTGTTGTGCGAAATTTCCTATACGCCAGTACGAAGCCGGCTGACCAAACGCGCGGCGGCATGGGCCGGTTTGCTACCATACGGCCTCCTTTACGCGGTATCCCGGAATCCCGAGCATGAAAGCACTGTCCATACGCAATCTGCGCAAAGTCTACGAAGGCGGCACCCAAGCCGTGCGCGGCATCGATCTCGATGTCGAGGAAGGCGACTTCTTCGCGCTGCTGGGTCCCAACGGCGCCGGCAAGACCACGACGATTGGCATCGTCACCTCGCTGGTCAACAAGACCGAAGGCAAGGTCGAGGTCTTCGGTTACGACATCGACACGCATTTCGACGAAGCCAAGGCATGCATTGGCCTCGTGCCGCAGGAAATCAACTTCAACCAGTTCGAAAAGGTCGAAGATATCGTCGTCAACCAGGCCGGCTTCTACGGCATTCCGCGCAAACTCGCGCGCGAACGCGCCGAGAAATATCTTAGAGAACTTCAGCTGTGGGACAAGCGCGATGAAATGTCACGCAACCTTTCCGGCGGCATGAAGCGCCGTCTCATGATCGCGCGTGCACTGGTGCACGAACCGAAACTGCTGATCCTCGATGAACCGACCGCGGGCGTGGATATCGAAATCCGCCGTTCCATGTGGACCTTCCTGAAGAAGATCAATCGCGAAGGCATCACCATCATTCTCACCACGCATTATCTCGAAGAGGCGGAAAACCTCTGCCGCAACATCGCGATCATCAACCAGGGCAGGATCGCCGAGAACACACGCATGAAGACGCTGCTGGAAAAACTGCACGTCGAAACCTTCGTGCTCGATCTGCGCGAGCGCGTCGCCGAGCTGCCGACCTTTCCCGGCTACGTCGTCACGCAGACCGACGACACCACGCTGGAAGCCGAGATCAGCAAGGATCAGAGCATGAACGAACTGTTCGAACTGCTCTCGGAAAAAGGCATCAAGGTGATATCCATGCGCAACAAGGTGAACCGGCTGGAAGAATTGTTTGTTCGCCTTGTCGAGAACCAGGGCACAACGGCCAAAGCCTCCTGAACAGAAGCGACCCATAAATGTCACGCACAAAAGAAAACCTCATCGGCTTCCAGACCATCGTCATGCGCGAAGTCACGCGCGTACTGCGCATCTGGGTGCAGACCATCGTGCCGCCGGCGATCACCATGACGCTGTACTTCATCATCTTCGGCAGCTTCATCGGGCAGCGCATCGGCGAGATGGGCGGCTACGATTACATGGCCTACATCGCGCCCGGCCTCATCATGATGTCCATCATCACCAACAGCTACTCGAATGTCGCGTCGAGTTTCTTCGGTGCCAAGTTCGGCCGACATGTCGAAGAACTGCTCGTCTCGCCGCTGCCCAACCAGTACATATTGATGGGCTACGTCATGGGCGGCGTATTGCGCGGCCTGCTCGTCGGCGCCGTCGTCACCATCGTAGCGCTGTTCTTCACCGATCTCGAAGTGAAGCACCCGTTCATCACGATCAGCACCGTGCTGCTGACAGCGATTGTTTTTTCGCTGGGCGGCTTCATCAACGCCGTGTTCTCGCGCAAGTTCGATGACATCTCCATCATCCCGACCTTCATTCTCACGCCGCTCACCTATCTCGGTGGCGTGTTCTATTCCATCGAACTGCTGCCGGATTTCTGGGAGAACGCCTCGCGGCTGAACCCGATTCTCTACATGGTGAATGCATTCCGCTACGGGATACTCGGCGAATCGGATATCGGCATCGGCACGGCATACGCGATCATCGGCGTGTTCACGGTGGTGCTGTATTCGCTGTGTCTGTGGTTGATGAATCGCGGCGTGGGATTGCGTTCGTAGAGGCGTCGGGGGATTCGTGAAACTTCACAACTGGTTATGGCTGCTGGTGCGCAACGTCGTCATTGCCGGCGTCGTGATCGGCGCACTTCAATGGCTGAAGCAGGGCAATCCTGAGCGCGGTATCGAGTACGGACTGGTGTGGGGCGCGATCTCGGGGTTGATCTTTACCGGCGCACAGTATCATCGCTGGCGGAAGAATATCGCGTGCGCGTTGTGCGAGGAGCTGCCGAAGAGGGACGAGAACTGATTCGATGCCATGGCATGGACTAACCGGCCGGACAGGTAGTAGATTCATTCCGATTCCCGGAGGAACCACATGAATATCCAACTTACCGCCGTGTTCAGGAAAGTTCCGGAAGGCTATATCGCTTTCGTGGAAGAATTGCCAGGCGCGAACACGCAAGCAGCTACGCTTGACGAAGCGCGCATCAGTCTGGAAGAAGCCGTTCAAATGGTGTTCGAGAGCAATCGCGCACTGGCCGAAGAAGAGCTGGCAGGCGAGACCGTCATCCGGGAGAAGCTGAATATTTCTGCCGCATGAAGCGAACCGGATCTGATCCGCTTTCTGGAAAGGCATGGATGCCGTCTGTTACGGGAAGGCGCAAACCATTCGATTTATCTGAACACGGCAACGCGCAAGATTTCCACCGTTCCCCGGCATCGCGAGATCAATGACTTCCTGGCCAAAGATTTGCCGCGATCTGGAAATTCCCCCCGCATAAGCGTGCCAGGCGAGTACCGCGAATGTGGCCCGGCATCCAGCCGGTTCGGTTCCCATGCGGTCGCCCCTGGAGACTATTTCCGACCGCAGCTACCTCTTTCAACGATTGCCTGCCTTGAGTTCCTCTTTCAGAACCTTTCGCAGCGTTGCTTCGTCCAGCGGGCGCGACGTGGCAGCTTCACGCAGCGCCTGGTTGATCAACGTCTGGTAACCGATGCCTTCCGCGTCCGCTTTCGCACGGAATGCCATCAGCAGATCGTTATCCAGCATGATAGTGATCCGGCTTTTGCCGCTGACTTCGGCCTGAAGCTTCGCCAGATGCGGGACGTCCTTTGCTCTCGTCGCTTTGGAGAAATCGTATTGTTTACGCATATTGATCGGCCTCCTTACGCGTAGCCTTGCGGGCGGAGATGAGGTGAATGCGATTCGCTCCCCGCAACGTGTAAATGACGACAAGCAATCGAAGCCTTTCACTCATGCCCATGAGCGTCCATCGATGCTCACCTTCAGACATGCCGTCTTCCTGTACCAGTGCCATGGGGTCCAGCAACGAGGTCACTGCCTCCTCAAAGCTGATGCCATGGTTTTTCAGGTTCGAGGCGGCCTTGCCACTGTCCCACTCGATATCATATATGCATGGTATATGCATATACCGGACAGCCCAGGCAAGTGCCGTTGCCGGTTCCGTCAGGCGAGAACCGTTCCGTGTGCCGAAGCAGGAGTGGATTGCGACGAAGGTTCCTCTATCATCCCGCCCCTGTTATCAAAAGGAAGGAACTCCCGTGCGTACAATAATTTCAATCGGACTGTTGCTTGCTGCCGGCGTTGCCCAGGCAGAGACAAATCTTTATGGACACTTCGGCGTTGCGTTCGGTGGCGAACGCCTCGTCACTGTCGAGTTCGAGGATGGCAGCGATGAGGACCTGCGCGCAGGTTCGGGTTTTGCCCTCAACCTCGGCCTCGTGCATCACATCGAAGACTCGCCGTTCTCGCTGCAGACCGGCATCGGCTATTTCACGCACACCACCAGTGCCGCCAACTCCAATGCCCGGTTCTCGCGCTATCCACTCGAAGTGCTCGGCTTCTGGAACAATGGCGATCACCGTTTCGGCGGCGGACTCGTTCATCACATGTCACCGACGCTGAATCTCGACAACCTCGGCGGCAAGGTCAGCTTCGATGCCGCGAGCGGCTTCGCGCTCGAATACGGTTACAGGTTCTTCAGTGTGCGCTACACGACCATCGACTATTCGTACGGCGGCTTCGATATCGGCGGCGAGAGCATCGGCGCGTACCTTTCTATGGGGTATTGAGACAAGGTATAGACGAGTACGAATGAAAAGCCCCGCGTTGCGGGCTGTGTCAAAACTCGAAATAGAAAAAAGCGGTGGGATTGATCCCGCCGCTTTTTTTTGTTCTTCGCGGATCAGCGGGACGGGGAAGCCGGGACTTCCGCCAGCCGCCCCTGCCTTCCCCTGTGGCCCGTTGCAAAGGCAAGACAACAAGAGCAATGGACAGGATCAACAGGATGAAGAAAGATTTTCAGGATCAGAGCGTAGAGCGAGCAAAAGAACCGTATTGTGGCTCTGCGTCACGTGATGTCGGAAATCCTGTTGATCCTGTCCATTTGATCTTCTGCAGGCTGCCGGTGCTGCAAAAACCCTTTCTTGCCGCCCGCAATGCGGCTCGGTCATCCAGGTCATGTTGATCCGGTTATCCCGCCAATCCGGGAAGAACGTTTTTTATTCTTCACGGATTGGCGGGGAGACGCGAAGCGCGCCGTTCGCCTCCTGCGGCCAACATAGTGTTACCCATGTGCCCGGTTCCGGGTGTTACCTATGTGGCCGGCCTTACAGTCATTCGTTATCCACCGTTGTTGTTTGCGTCGCACCGGGCCAGCCCGGATAAGGCGGTAATGGCAGTGACCATAGTGTTCCTTGCCGGGTTCGCGACGCTCCACAGTACGGAACTTCCCACGCTGCTTCGGTCCCTGCTATCGGCCCGAGAGCAGTCGCGATGCTTCCCTCCCGGAACACCGGAACTGCGTTCGCGCACCGACGTCTCCGTCCCGCATACCCAATATGGGGGATGCCGGGAATAGGGCCTTCTCCTATTGTTTCCGCGATTCCGACTGTCCTTCGCGACAGATTTGCACGGATAACCGTAAATTCTTCTGGGGAGACTGCGATGTTGAAACACAGGAAGAGATCATGGCTTTTATTGGTCGCCGCGACGCTCGTGCTCAGTGCATGCGGCGGCGGTGGCGGTGGTGACCCAGCCGACGATCCGGGTGACGATCCGGGCACCGGCCTCGGAGCGATCAATGGCCGCGTCGTCAACGCCATCACCGGTGGTGACGTTGCGGGCGCCACGATAACGGTGGGCGATAAAACTGCGACAAGCAGCGCGACGGGCGAGTTCACGGTGTCCACCGATTACGGAGATCGCATCGGCGTTTCAGTCAGCGCCGAGGGCTATGCGGACAATCAGAAGATCGTCGTGTTGTCCGAAGCGCAAGCGACTGCAACGCTGACCGTCAAGCTTCTCGAGGTTTCGCACACGGAAACGTTCTCCGGTTCGACGGGCAAGATGATTGCCGTTCCGGCATCCAGCGCGGCCGTCGACATCGCAGGCAACAGCCTGGTCACGGCCGACGGCAGCGTTGCGGCGGGCGATGTCACGGCAAGCCTCACCATCGTCAACCCGAGCCTGGATCCGGAAGTCATGCCCGGTGATTTCATGGGCGACGACGGCAGCGGCATGCGCAACATGGAAAGCTACGGCGCGCTCGCCGCGACGTTCGTCGACGCATCCGATGCGCCGCTTAACCTCACCAGCGGGACCACGTCGACCATTCGCATTCCCGCGCAAACCATCAGCGGCGTCGCGCCGCCGCCGACCATTCCGCTGTTCTATTACGACGCCACGCAATTGAAGTGGGTACAGCAAGGCACGGCCACGCTCGTGAATGACGTGGAGCCGTACTACACCGGCACCGTCGAGCATTTCAGCACATGGAACGCCGACGTGCTGTACGACTCGGTGGATATCACCGGTTGCGTGCAGGACCTGTCGGGCAGTCCGGTGGCCGGTGCCAAGGTGACCAGCACGGGTGATGACTACATCGGCACCGCGACGGCGTACACGCGCACCGACGGAACCTTCACCGTGCGTGCGCGCCCGAACTCCGTGGTCGTGGTGTCGGCGAGCAAGGAGAATTCCACGTCGAACAGCGTCAGCATCAACACCGGCGACAGCGCGTTCGCGATCCCGAGCTGCCTGCTGATGGGCACCGCGCAGGTCTCGATCAAGCTCACCTGGGGTGAAGCCCCGGCGGACCTCGACTCGTACCTGTTCACGCCGGGCGGCGATGAAATCTCCTACAGCATGTCCGGTGCGCTCGACACGAGTCCGTACGCGAGCCTGGACGTCGACGACACGGAAAGCTACGGGCCGGAAGTCATCACGATCTCGCAGCTGAGTCCCGGCCAGTATCAATACTTCGTGAACAACTTCTCGGAGGAGTACTCGCCCGGCCAGACCGGATCTCCTGCACGCGTCGAGTTGCTTGCCAACGGCAGAAGCCATATCTACTCGCCGCCGGCGGGAGAAGACACCAATGACTGGTGGCACGTGTTCGACCTGACCGTGGACAACAGCGGCAACGTCAGTGTCACAACCGTGGGCACGTGGAGTTCGACTTCGCCGTCCGCATTCAAGACGTCGCCATCCGGGAAGTCGGCTCAAGGCAACACGCGGTTTGATCGCATCAATTGATGTGAGAAGTTGTAGCGAGTAGGAAGTGGTAACGAAAAGCCGGGCGAAGCCCGGCTTTTCTTTTGGGGTGATGGTCGTGTTGATGCTCAGCGGTCTGCATTCAAGTTTGGCTACTCTAAGGATGGATGGTTCTATCCCATCGTCCCTTGCGCGATATTCGGCTACCTCCTGGCCGAAGCGGCCTTTCACGTCGCGCCAACCGCGAAGGTCGTTTCCGGGATCGTGGTGACGGCGATCATGGGCTTTGTCCTGGTGGCGTTCAGCGCGTTTACCTGGATCGCCGACGGCGTACCGCGCGGTGATGCAATCCAGATGACGGTGGGTTCGTTGGCGGCAATTGCTGCGGCGATCGGCGCGTTGTTTCAGACTGATGAAGAACCTGGAGAGCTTTGATGAGTGTCGAGACTCCGCGTGGAATCTTTAGACGCGACATTGAAGCCCGGCACTTCGGGGCGAAGAAGCAATACGACGAAGACCAGCAAGGAGTGGATAGTCCGCATGGAGAATAAACTGCAACCCATGCTTGAGCGGCTAGGACAGTTGCACGACGCCTCCGTCACGATGTTCGTATGGAACCAGCAGACGAGAATGCTTCGTTTTGAGATCGAGGACTTCTACTGCAATTTCCGTGGCCTACCTGAGTATCCAGGCCGGTACCCCGGCGCGATCGAGCTTCACAATGTTGAAGACGTCATTATCGATATCGAAAATCGTGAGAATCGACTTGATGTGTACGAGTTTTCTGTTTCCGAGATCGCTGGAAGCAACGGTAGCTACCGTGCGTCGATTTCGTTCTGGCCGAGCGGAAAAGTTACAGCGAATTTTGGAAAGGCAGTCTTCCCATTTGTGGAATTACTATCGTTATCCGGGAATGGCTCCTAGAGAGAACGATCACCTGCCTTCTGAATAGCGTTTAAAGGCCGCACAAGCGGCCTTCCTGCATTTTTGCTTTTTCTCTCCAAGCTGGCGATTTACTTTCCACTGTGATCAGCGACGGTCGAATGGTTTTTATACAGGCAAACGCGTTCTGTATCTTCAACGAAATAATGTTTACGCGTCTTCGCGTGAAGCAGACAGCGGTGAGCGCTTTTGCTTTTTGAAGCGACTATGAAGCCGCCGAGGTGCGGACCGAATGACGGGTGTGAAGCCGGAAACCGGAACCTGAGCGTTAGCGAGGGTCAGCGGTCCGCAGCGAAACAGTGAGGGGTGTCGAGCCCGTAGCAGAGCAAGTGCCAGCGCCGCTCTGCTCGGCGAGTTACCGAACGTTCCCGTCGTGAGGGAGCACGGAGGAAACCCAAACAGCAATTGAATGAGCAATTAGGGAGCAGATGGTTTGCCTACTTTGCCGAAACAAAGTAGGGCCGCCTCAGCTATGCACGAGGTCCCCGTACCCGGGGAATAGCGGGCAGAAAAGCTTTTGCAGTAAGAAATCTCGACAAGCCTTCCGTCCGTGATCTGGTCCCGCAGGTGACAGAACTTCACTGGATTTCCCCAACCGCGGGGACTATGCCCGGAGTACCGGAAATGACGGCTTCGTTGATGGCTACCAGGGCGGATGACCACAGGTGCGAGACTACTGATCCTGGATTGGCTATAGAATCCGGGGAGCGGATATCCTGATTGGAAAGCGGGGGCTTGCAGGAATGAGTGATAGCGCGACCGAAGCGAATGTGCAGGAACTTTTCGATCTTCGTTTTACAGGCCGGTTCAAACCCGGATTCAACGAAGATCGATGCGGTAAGGAATTGCAGCGGGTTTTCGGACTGACAGCGGCGAAAGCGGCTGAAATGGTTGCCGGAGAAAGAGTCCTTAAGCGTGGTCTCGACAAGGTCAAGGTTCGACAATGGGTTGTAGCGCTCGCCAGGGCCGGACTTGAGATGCGCGTCGAACCCGCGAAACAGGCAATCCACAATGAGACATCACCCGTCGCCCAGTCGGACGGCCGCAGTGACAGTGGCCATCGCGACAATCCCGTAGTTCTCGATGAGAAGTATTTCGAGAACGCCATACCCTTACCCATGCAGCGCGAGCGTAGTTCAACGGCGTATTCGCTCGGACTGCTCGGCGTCATTCTGCTGAGCCTGATCGCTCCATTGATCTATTTTTCTCTGCTTGCGGCAGTGCTTGCATCGCTGACGGCATTCTTCCTGTACACGCCAGAACTCGTGGCGAGCACGCGTGGCATCGGCCGCATGCTGGTACTCACATTTCCACCGGTCTTGCTTGGAATCCTGCTCGTCTTCCTGGTGAAGCCGTTGTTCTCGAAATACGAGAGCGCTCGCATGCTGGAAATCACGCGTCGCGACGCGCCAGGCATGTTCGCACTCATCGGTGTCCTGGCGAAACGGATCGGCGTTCCGCGGCCGCAGCAGGTATTCGTGAATATCGATGCCAATGCAATGGTGATGCCGACCAAGGGCCTGCGCAGCCTGGCGCGCGGTGAGCTGCAGCTGTGCATCGGATTGCCGCTGCTCGCCAGCATGTCAGGCCGGCAGGTTACCGGTGTGCTTGCGCACGAGTTCGGTCACTTCACCCAGCGTTCCGCGATGTTCTGCAGCTATATCGTGAATTCCATCAATGCCTGGCTGGCGAATCGCGCCTATGAGCGCGACAGCCTCGAGCTCTGGATGCAGCGGCGAATGAACGATTCCATGCCATTCGTTGTTGCGGTGTTGTTCTGGCTGGCACAAGGCATGATCTGGATTGTCCGCCAGGTATTCACCGGGCTGTTCCAGTTCAATGTCCGCATGACGCGGTACATGTCACGCCAGATGGAATATGACGCCGACCGCTATGAAAGCCGGATCGGCGGCAGTGAAACCTTTCGCGATACGTCGGTTGAACTGCGGGCGATGTCTTACGCTTGCGGAAAGGCGCACAACGTCAATCGCGACGCCCTGGAAGAAGGTCAGCTGCTGGATAACTTCCCGGCGGCGGCGCTGACGCTTCGGCAGCGCTTCACCGATGCGGATCGCGAAATCCTTGAGAAAGATCTGCTACGTGAGCAGGTCACGCATTTCGACACGCATCCACCGGACGCGGATCGCATCCGTCACGCGGAGCAGCGCGGCGACGTTCCCTTGATGGAAATCGATTTCGACAGCCGACGCTTGTTGCGCGACTTCGATGGATGGTGCAGGAAGGCGACGCGTTGGGAATACAAGCTGTATGGCTTGCGCGATTTCGAAAGCGGCATTACCCCGAATGATGTTCTCCTTCAATCCAGTGAAGAAATCGACAAGGCATACGAGGCGCTGAATGTTTATTTCAGTGCGGCGCTTACAGGGCCCATGATGGGCCTGTCGCGTTCAAGCTCCACGGAACTGATCGCACTTGACTGGCAGGAAACGGTAACCGCGATCCGGCGCGAACTGCCGCGCATGGAATCCGCTGTCGAGACGTTGCGGCAGATGGAGGAGCGCCTGAAGTTTATGGACCTTGGCAAGCTAATGGAACGCCACGAGGTACCGGTACAACGCAGCAGCTTCAGCCTGCCGTCCAGCAGTGCGGAAGACGATGCAGTAACAGGAAGTTGTCACCAGCAAGTGCGAGACGTGAAGACGTACCTCGGTAGCATCGAACCCTTGTACCGGCGCCGGCTGGAGTTCGCGCACGAAGCCAAAGGGCTCGCTGCCGAGCTCGAGAGCATTGTCACCACCTTGCAAGGCCTGCAGGGCCTCGAACATATCCTCGAGGATCTCGAGACGACCACCTGGCGGTTGGAAGCAACCCTGGGTTATCTCGACGATGATTCAGGCAACAACGGCCTGATGGAAATGAGCGCCAGCCTGCAGGCGGCCTGCTATCAGAATATGCAGCGACTGGTCACCAGCCTGCAACGCGTGCCTGATTCATCCGCGGACGGTGAGAACGCCGCTTCAGTGGCTGACACTCTTGCACGTTGGACCCGACTGGAGACTGATGAACCACTCGATGACGCCGTCCTGGAATTACGCCGGTGCCAGAAGCTCGCTTACTCGACCCGCCGTTACTACTCGCGTCTGATGGGGCAATTGGCAGCTACAGGTGCAGGCGCGGAAATCGAAGCAAGCATTTCACCGTTACGGCTGGTTTGAAGTGAATCGGTGTGGCGAACTTTGAGCGAGGGAGATCCGGTTTTGAGCATTCCCATCAAGAAGATGAATCGAATCGCATGCGTGCTGCTCATGCCGCTGGCAGCCGTCTTCCTGTGGTGCTGGATAATCCGGCATGACCACTATTTCCCTGGAAGGTATGAAGATGCATTTGTTGCGACGTTCTGGTAATAGCCGCACCCGCGTTGATCTACTTCCTTGCATTGGGAATGCGCCGTATCTGGCGAGTACCCAGCAGGCAGGATTCTGATTTCATCGACTGAGCTCAGTTGAGAAGCCCACGCAGCTTTCTTCCAGTACAGTTCAAGACCCGACCTTGAAAATTCAAAAGAAAAGGCCGCGTATAGCAGCCTTTTCTCGGACTCTCCGGGTTCCTACAGAATGGTGTAGAGGTAGCCGGTCTCCGATACGCCGTCATTCTCATAGACGAAGGAGACAGTCGTCGATTCGATCACCAGGCTTCGGAAGGACGAGAGCTCCTGGATGGGATAGATGAGCGTTACGATGCCCGTTGTTCCATCGCGATGAACGCGGTCCTCCGGCAGGTCGCCACGGCGAAAGACGATTTCAGCCGTCTGTGACCAGTCCGCGCTGAAGACGGTCATCAGCACATCGCCATTCGCGTGATACGCGAAGTCGTGTTCGGCCACCATGAAGTTCATGCTCGATGCCTGTACGCCAGACATCACCATGCTGGCGAGTAGTGCCATTGAATAGAAAAAGGTTTTTCTCATTTTTATATTCCTTTTGAAAAATTGAACGCGCATAACGCTACGACGGAACGGCATAACTATTGATAGGAGATTTCCTGATTTTTGCGACCGGCTTTTCGGGTCAGGGCATTTCGGTCCGGCATTTCGGATCGGAGTAAAAATACAGCGTTGTATTTTTACTCCGACCCAATTCCCAACGCGTGTCGAAGTAAGCGGCGTGCCGGCTTCGATGAGTGCTGCCGAAGAAAACTCCCTCTCCCCTTGCGGGAGAGGGAAGGGAGAGCGAGTGAACTATCGAATTGAATAAATCGCAGCCGACTCGCGAACTTCATCCTTGAAATTGCGGAAATCCAGCGCGTCCAATTCTTCCTGCGTGCGAGGCAATTCAACCGTCGTGCGGTTCTCAAGTTCCGCCATGTAATCGTGCCAGGCATGGACTTGCTCGTGCAGCAGCTCCACCAGTCCATTCAATGCGGCCTTGTCGCCGTACGGCATACGCGCCGCCGTGCCCGGTCCTTCAAGCAGAGAGTGATGAATCGCGTCCGTCAGTCCGCGGATAGCATCCATCGCGGCATACGGGTTGAAGCCTTCCGGCATGCGGTAGGCGGTGTCCTTTTTGTTCATGATGATTCTCCAGTTGAATACAAGTGTTCGAGCAAGGTGTCGGGTGCCTTGTAACCGTTGGAGTACGGCGAGCTTATTCCCCTCGCGGGTCTTCTATTCGCTCACACCCGACATCGATCAGGTCTCAATCCACTCCAGGGTTTACAAGGCCCTATGCCTCAAAAGGCGTTGATAAATCTACCTTTTTCTTGATTCTTCGCTATCCGGGAGGTCCTGATTCCGAAATAGAATCAGCATTTGCTGACAAGACATAAGCTAACAATTGGTCTACTTTTGGGTAACAAAGCCACACAAGTGGGGCTAACTGGGAGACCTGAGATGGGCTTGGATTTAAAGAATCTTGACGACCGTACACGTGAATTAATGGCGGATGAAATCGGAAAGGATATAGAGGCAAAGAATGTCTACTTAAGTGGGCGGCTTACTCCGGAAGGCGAGATTCGCTGGATAGATCTTCTTTTAGAAGCGGTAAATGATCATGACGATGACTGGCTAGCATCCCAGTTAACACGCTTGTCGCTGATAAGAGATTTCGAGACAAGAAGAAAGCCGACAGGTGGAACAACTCAAGCGCGTATTCCTGCCAACGCGCCAGATACCTTGGCTCAAGGAGAATTCAATCGCTATTACATCCGTGCCCTATGCCGCTATGCAATTGATGTCGGACTTGACTCAGTCGTTGTATACCGTGCTCGCCACTCGTCCTCACCGAGAAGAGAATCGGAAGAGCTGATTGGAAAGAAGTTAGCTCCGGGTGTCGTGCTAAACGACCTGCGTAGCGCGGTTGGTGTAGATACCGCCTTAGGTGTGCCCCCAGGACCCAACTCAGGTCTTAGCGTTTGCCTCGAAACGTCTAGATCAGACGAGCTAGCGTAATGATTAGTGCCTCAATGCTTTACAACTACATCGAATGCCCCCATCGCCCTGCGATGGATAAATTCGGTGATCAGTCAAAAATGGACGAAGTCTCTCCTTTCGTGGAAATGCTATGGGAACGCGGTGCTGTTCACGAGCAGATGGTCGTTGACGGCCTAAAACATAAAGTCGATGACTTCGTCGATCTTTCCTCTGTATCTGACATGGATGAGCGTGAGCGGCTGACACTCGCTGCAATGAAAGAAGGGCGTAAGCTAATTTATCAAGGCCGAATCCAACACGGCGATCTTCTCGGGATGCCGGATCTTCTAGAAGAGATCAATGGAAAGTATCAGGCGGGCGATATCAAGTCGGGACGCGGTCTTGAGGACCCGGAAGAAGCTGGGAGCTACAAAAGCCATTACCTGGTGCAGATATGCTTGTACACCGAGATTATCGAGGGTCTCGGTATCTCAGCCGGACGCAAAGGTTTTGTCATAGACTCCAACGGAGCACGATGCGAATACGATTACGCTGTCGTCAAAAACAAGAAGCAAGAACAGACTTGGTGGCATTACTACAGTGAAGTGCTCAGTCATGTTCGTAACATTAATTCGGCATCTTCCTCTAAACCCGCGTATTCGGGTTCGTGCAAGCTTTGCCATTGGTACACAGAATGTAAGTTAGTACTCGTAGAAGGGGACGATTTGACGCTGATCGCTGAGTTAGGTAGGTCTCGCCGAGAGGCAATTATCGACACATTTAAAACTGTTGGAGATCTTGCAGCGGCGGATATCGGTGAGTTAATTGATTCGAAAGGAAAAACGCCGTTTAAAGGGGTTGGTGCAGTTCTCTTAACCGCGTTCAAAGAGCGAGCTGATCTCCAAAAATCCAATAATCCGGAACCATATCTAAAGCAACGGTGGTCGAGGCCAAAAATAGAGACGGCCCTCTATTTTGATATCGAAGATGACCCGCTGCGAGGGTTTCTGTACCTGCATGGTTTTTATGTCGTAAAGAATGATGGAACTGAGCCTTACTATCGTGCATTCATAGTTAATGAGGTGACTCCGGATGAGGAGAAGATAGCATTCTCCGAGGCCGTCGCGTTTATTCGAGATTCCGCACCTTGCGCGCTGTTCTATTATTCCGCAGCAGAAAAGACGGCCTACAAGAAACTCTCCAGGAAGTATCCTGACGTTATTAGTGAAAGCGACGTTGAAAGTCTTTTCGAAGAAACGAATGGCGCGGTCGATCTCTATCAGGTCGTGAAACGATATTCAGTTTGGCCAACATATGACCTTTCCCTCAAATCGCTAGCTTCGTTTGTCGGCTTCTCGTGGCGTGATTCCGACCCTTCCGGTGCTGCATCTATCGAATGGTTCGATCGATGGATAAATGGCGACAGCGCATACAGGGAGAGAATTTTGGAATATAACGAAGACGACTGCATTGCCACTCAGTATCTTGAAATTGCTCTTTCTAAAATGGATGTTAGGAATTGATGTCCGAGTTACAACGTCCGCCCTCAAGATGAGCGTGGGCGCAAAGGAATAGGTAAGTGCCATATCCTATTGAACGAAAATTGGTTGTTGCTGTGGCCTCCAGTGCTCTTTTCGATTTGAGTCAGTCGGATAAAGTGTTCCGAGAGAACGGAGCTAAAGCCTATAGAGAATTCCAAGCGGCGCATCTAGATGACGAGTTATCAAAAGGCGTAGCTTTTCCCTTCGTGCGGCGATTTCTAAGTATTAACGAGAAATTTCCCGAAAAAAGGCCAGTAGAGGTCGTGCTCCTATCCCGCAATTCCGCAATAACCGGCAAAAGAGTTTTCCGATCGATTGCGCACTACGGCCTTGACGTTACCCGTGCTGCGTTCTTGGAAGGGAAATCTCCATACGCCTACATTCCGGCTTTCAACGCTTCACTGTTTTTGTCTGCGAACGAAGAGGATGTTATGCAAGCGATTGATTACGGCTACCCCGCTGGGACCGTGCTTCCATCAAAAGTAGTGGATGATATTGGAGATGGAGAGCTTCGTATCGCATTCGACTTTGACGGCGTGATCGCTGACGACTCCTCCGAAAAAGTATACAAGGACGGGCAACTGGACGCGTTTCACCGACATGAGTTCGAGAAGTCAGATATACCCCTTAATCCTGGCCCACTTGCAGATCTATTTCGGAAGTTGTCTTTCATGCAGAAATTGGAGGACAGAGCGGAAGAGTCGGATGAGACCTACAAAAGGGTGCTACGGATGTCGATCGTCACCGCCCGCAACGCACCAGCACATGAACGTGTCGTTACTACACTAGAGCGTTGGGGCGTTAACGCCAATGAAACGTTCTTCCTTGGGGGTATGCAGAAGAGCAGGATTCTGGAGGTTCTGAAGCCACACATGTTCTTCGACGACCAAAAGAGTCATTTGGAGTCAGCGGGCGGGGATATTCCGATGGTGCATATCCCATTTGGCGTGGCGAATAGAGTACGTGGTGCGGCTTCAAAAGCAAGCGTCGAAGAAAACACTTTGTTCAAGTCTGAGCGGGAATTCCGACAGTAGGAACTTTAGCTGCTGGGATTAAGCGCGCCAGTTCAGATACGAATATCCGCTTGGCTCGTTCGATCCGCTTCCAGTTGATTGCGTGTCGTGATGATAGCGCGAGAATCGGGGCCAGGGTGCGTTCAAAGATCGCGCGGTGACCTCTCTGCTTTTCCCTCTGCCTGACTATCTACTTCCAGCTGTAAATCAGCGACAGCAGTCGTTCTTTGACTGGCAAAAGCGTCCAACGAAATACTGTTCACGCGCTTCGCCTGCGAAGCCGACAACGGTTGTCGCTCTTGCTTTTCACCCCGTCGGACGAAGGCCCCGCGTTTGGGGCGGCGACCGAGGAAGTGAAGACGGACGCGGGTACGTAGCAGGAACCGGAATCGCAGCGAAGTGGAACGCAGCGAGAATCCGCGGTTCCGTCGCGAAGTAACGAGGAGTGGCGAGCCCGAGGCGGAACAAGTTGAACAACATTCGAATGAATAATTTGTTCACGCCGTTCTGACCGGCGAGTTGCCGAGTGACCCGCGTTCGTCAAACTCCGCAGGTCACACTTGAATGAACAAGAGCCGACCGGGAAAGCGGTTTTGGGTCCTTTTGACAAGACAAAAGGGCCTCGCCCCCGCGCAGCGGGCGAAACCTCTTCATTGAACTGAAAAGAATATTTGGGGACAGTTAGTTTCCGTGCAGCGCCGCAGGCGAGGTGAACCGCCCCGGGATTCTCGGAGGCTCCTGATCTTGAGAGAATGGAGCCATGACAAACAAAAGCAAACGATTTTCACCGGAAGTGAGAGAGCGCGCAGTGCGGCTGGTGTTCGAACATCAGGCCG
>Ga0299914_10000115_pt1 | contig 45913 bp, 40 predicted proteins | sample RVTome_10_FD_201361 | JGI IMG/M metagenome (GOLD analysis project Ga0299914, IMG submission 201361) | Soil microbial communities from uranium-contaminated site in the Upper Colorado River Basin, Wyoming, United States - RVT153D57 (version 2) ... | reverse complement strand
GATTAGTTTCTAACCAACTAGAGACATACGGAATAGTTTTTCTATCTCTTCTTGTTAGAATAGATATTCTATAGTTTTGAGATTTTAGCCTTTCTAGTATTTTTCCAATACTATTTTGAGTAGGGGGGATATCTTTCCATCTATATATCCATACATCTGAAAATAATGAATTACTTTCGGTTTCAGTTATTGGTAAAAGAGTATGGATATCCCAAGCTACGATATCTTCTTTTACTATATTAGAGTCCTTTATTTTATTATATTCATCAACCCAAGTCACTACAACATCTGCTAAAACAGAGTCTAAATCAATAGCAACAGTTTTTCTCAATCTAATAATATCAATGTTAAGATGGCTATATGTAAAAGTAATTGTATTTTTTTGTCATCTAGTAATTACATTAGTTCATACCTATTAATCAAAATATAAATAAGTTAAATATGTAATTCATATAATGAGTTGTTCGGATGAATATGTATATCCTGATACACAAAATAATTTGATAAATATTACTCCCAGTTTACAAGCAAAACTTCGAAAGGCAAAATATGGGGTATTTAACCATTCTGCAGTTGAATTGTGCCACTGGACCAAAAAATCATTTTATAATGAAGGTAGTTGCTATAAACACAAATTCTACGGTATATCCACCCATAGATGTATGGAAATGACTCCTACTGCAATGAATTGTGAAAATAGGTGTATATATTGTTGGCGTCCAACCGAATTCTATGATACATTACAAATGCCTGAGCATTTAGTTGACGAACCAGATGCAATTATACATCAACTATTGAAAGAAAGAGAAAGATTAATTATGGGATTTTACGGGAATTCTAAATCTAATAAGAAAAAACTAGATGAATCATTATTTCCGGCTCATTATGCAATTTCTTTATCCGGGGAACCAACAATGTATCCTAAACTTCCACAATTAATTAAATATCTTAAATCATTAAAGAATACAAAGTCCGTCTTTTTGGTAACAAATGGCCAGGAACCAGAAATGATTAAACGTCTAATAAAGGAAGATGCTTTACCAACTCAGTTATATTTGTCTACCAATGCATCAAATAAAAAAATGTTTTATCAAATAAATAGACCTAAATATAAAAATGCTTGGGATAGATGGCTTAATACATTAAATATTCTTTCTGAAATTAATACAAGGACTGTGTTAAGAATGACTCTTATTCGAAACTATAATTCGGATTTAAATAATGTACCTGAATTTGTAAATATAATTAATCAAGCTAACCCGCATTTTATTGAAGTTAAATCATATATGCATATAGGAATGTCAACCAATCGGCTAGAGCATAATAATATGCTTGATATTAAAGAGGTAAGAGAATTTACGAATAATCTTCAAAAAAATTTGCAAAATTATAATATTATGGATGAAAGTGAAATTTCTCGAATAGTAGTTTTGCAAAATCACAAGAGATATACTAACAGATGGATAAAAGAATATTTTGAACCTACTATCATTCAAGAGAAAACTTTGACTTAAACCTTTTCAGCTATTCTATAATTTTCTATACAATTGGTTATTCCAAATAGGGTCACATTATATTGCCTGTATATGATCCTTATTTCTGAAGACTATATTCTCTAAAATATATAATTCATTGGTGGGCTCTTCTTTTTTTAGTTTTCTTTTTTGACGATTCTTTTTAAAAGATCGTATATTACAGGCAATTCCAGATAATCTATTAGAATTGCAATCCAAGCAAAATACTCTGGCATATAAATTAGATCGGATCCTACAAAAGTTGAATAAACAATCTCATCAGTAATCCAAAAGATATGAATGGATTGGATTGCCAATAGAATTAATAAGACTGTATTTTTAATTCTTTTTTCTTTTTCCTTTTTATCATAAATTAAAGCAAAGAAGTAATATATTATACCTGAAACTAAAGCTGGAATTTCTATATAGTCAATTATTATGAATAATAAAATAAAATCAGATAGCTCTATAAAATAATCTATTCCTGTAAGACGATATATTACAACATCTGTTGTAAGCCAATAGAGATGTAATAATTGTAATGAGATTAATATGAATGAGATTTTTAAATTAATATTTTGATATCGAAGATAAAAATTAATAATTCTTGTAAACACAATGAATCAATTTTTCATGGGTTTTATTATTATTATTTTTTACCTATAATACATAAAGCCATTTAAGACATTCGAAAGTAACTCTTATTATATCGAATTTAGAAAAACTGTAAAGATTCGTTTAAAAAGTAAATATTCCACAATAATGAACTATTATAGTATATTGAAAGGGTTGGATACCGGTGAAGTAATGCAAATTGGACTAAATTTAGCTGGATGGAAAAAAATACCATTTGATAGTGCAATTCATGTAAAGGGTAATAATATCAAAAAGGTTTTTGTTTCCATTGATGTAAGTACTTTTGATATTTATTTCGCTAAAATTCTAGGTTGTGATTGTGTATTGACACATCATCCCATAGGAAAGTCAGCAGTTTCATTTCACAAAGTTTTTGATAGACATGTCGAATATATGGTGGAAAAAGGGATCAAAAAAAAATTAGCAAACTCATTGGTTAAAGATTTAAAATATAAGGCTTATTTAAAATCTCATTCTTTAATTTACAATGATGTGATTAGCCTCGCAAAAAGTCTCAAAATGCCATTATTGAATATACACCAGCCCCTTGATGAATATATGAGAAAAGTTATTTTATTCAAACTTTATAAATCTAAATTAAGATCCGTCTCTGATTTAGTAAAAGCAATAGAAGAGATAACAGAATTCAAAAAAGCCTTAACAAGAGTCATAATTTGCAATGGAAAGTCTAGTAATGAAATAGGCGAGTGGGTCCTTGTTATAGCAGCTGGATCAAATGGTGGATATGATATTGCACGCACGTATTATGAAAATAATATTTCCACTGTAATATATCTTCATATTGATTATAATGAACTTTTAAAAGTAAAAAAAGACAAAAGATGTAAGAATCTTGTTATTCTTGGACATTTGGCTGGAGATTCAATTGGAATGAACAAAATTTGTAAAGAATTAGAAAAAAGAGAAATAGAAGTGGTTAAACGTGGGTTAATTGATGATAGTAGTTTTTGATTGTCATTTTTATTCCTCTAAAGAATAAATATTACAGAATTTCATAAAATATTAGTGGCCTTCGTAGTATAGCCTGGTTAGTATAGGCGGCTGTGGTCTTTTATTATAACTAAGAAAGGTAGAAACCGCTTGAGGAGGGTTCAAATCCCTCCGAAGGCCTAAATAATAAAGACAAATATGTTATTGGTTCAAATATTGTAATAAACTACATATACCTCCTACTCCAAGAATGTTACTGATTTTATATTGCGAGAAGCTATTTTATCAAGATTTGTTTATCTAAGGATAAAGTTAGAGGAGGTTTGTTAATTTGTCAGCAGATAAAAAAATTGTCAAAGTAAAGAATCACATCTATCAACCTAAACACGAAATTCTTCCAAAAGACGAAGCTGAAAAAATACTTAAAATATTTAATGTAAGAACTAATCAGCTACCATATATTTTGTCAAGCGATAAAGGATTAGAAGACTTAGATATTCGACCAGGAGATATAATTAAAATTACAAGAAAAAGTCCAACTGCGGGTGAAAGTGTATATTACAGATATGTAGTACAAGGATAAGGAGATACAAGTTATTTGGTAAGTAATTTTGTTGATATATGGCCTATTATTAATGATATTTTAAGACGAGAAGGTATTGCACGACAGCATTTGAATTCTTACAACGAGTTTATGGAGTCTGGATTACAAAGCATAATAGATGAAGTAAATGAGGTTGAAATAGAAACAGCTGAATTTCCATATAAGTTGAAATTAGGCAAAATAAAACTTCAACGTCCCCGTATCATGGAGCTCGATGGGTCTATTACTCATGTAGCGCCTGTCGAGGCTAGACTACGAAATCTTACATATGCTTCTCCTATTATGCTTGAATGCAGTATAGTAGAAGATGGTCGTATTATAGAATCTCGATTCATTCATGTAGGTGATATGCCTGTCATGGTAAAATCTAATGTTTGTATCCTTCATAATCTTCCAGAATCTAAATTAATCGAATTAGGGGAAGACCCTCGAGACCCAGGAGGGTATTTTGTTATAAATGGATCAGAAAGAGTTATAGTGGGATTAGAAGATTTATCATATAATAAAATTATTGTTGATGCAGAAGAAACTGCTGGAACACTAACTTATAAAGCAAAAGTTTATTCTTCAATAGTTGGCTATAGGGCTAAATTAGAACTAATTATGAAACCTGATGGTTCAATAGTAGCAAAGATTCCTGGATCGCCAGTTGATATCCCATTAGTAACATTGATTCGTGCTTTGGGATTAGAATCTGATAGAGATATAGCTAATGCTGTTTCCTTTAAAGAAAAAATACAGGATGAATTAGAGCCTTCATTTGAAAAAGTAGGAGAAATCATTTCAAGCAGAGATGCCATTGTTTATATCAGTAAAAGAATTGCTCCAGGTATGCTAGAAGAATTCCAAATAAAACGTGCTGAAACATTACTAGATTGGGGATTGTTACCTCATTTGGGAAAAAATCCAGAAAACCGTGGGGAAAAAGCGCTTTTTCTTGGGGAAGCTGCTAGTAAGTTAGTGGAACTTAAGCTTGGATGGGTAGACAATGATGATAAAGATCATTATGGCAATAAGGTTATAAAATTTGCAGGACAAATGCTTGCTGATCTTTTTAGGACTGCATTTAGAAATTTGATAAGGGATATGAAGTATCAACTTGAACGCTCTGGACAAAAAAGGGGAATTAACGCAGTGGCAGCAGCAGTTAGGCCAGGTATAATATCTGATAAATTGAATAATGCAATAGCTACTGGTAATTGGGGTAGAGGTAGAGTAGGTGTGACACAATTGCTTGATAGAACTAATTATATGTCTACCATTAGTCATTTGCGTAGAATACAATCCCCTCTTAGTAGAAGTCAACCTAATTTTGAAGCTAGGGATTTACATACAACTCATTTCGGGAGAATTTGCCCAGCGGAGACGCCTGAGGGTTCAAATTGTGGACTCGTAAAAAATCTTGCTCTCTCTGCAATAATATCAGTAAGTGTCCAGTCATCAGAAATTATAGAAAAGCTATATGAATTGAGGGTTCAACATATTGATGATGCAGATGAAAGTTTAAGATATAATGGTTGTAGAATATTTGTGGATGGAAAATTAATAGGATATATTGAAGATGGTTCACAACTAGCAAATACACTGAAAAACCTTCGTAGAAATGGCAAAATTCATCCACATATTGGGATTTATTTTTACTCTTCCTTAAATGCAAATGCAACAAAAAGATTATACATATCGTGTAACTCAGGACGTGTATTAAGGCCACTTGCAATTGTTAAAGAAGGAAAATCTCTGATGACATCAGAAGTGATTGAGAAAATCAATAAAAAGTTTCTCTCGTGGATAGATCTTATTTATATGGGAATAATAGAATTGGTAGATGCTAATGAAGAAGAAAATTGTTTTATCTCTATTGATCTAAATGCAATAGACTCCAATACAACTCATATTGAGATATATCCACCATCCATCCTAGGAATTGGTGCATCCGTTATACCATATCCTGAACATAATCAGTCTCCACGAAACACATATGAAAGTGCTATGGCTAAGCAAAGCTTGGGATTTTCTACACCCCTAATGAATGCAAGCACGTATGTTAGACAACACTTTATGTTGTATCCACAAATTCCTATAGTCAGCACTAAAGCAATAAACCTTCTTGGTCTTGATGAACGTCCCACTGGACAGAATTGTATCGTAGCAGTACTACCATTTGAGGGATATAATATCGAGGATGCAGTAGTTTTTAATAAGTCATCAGTAGAGCGAGGGTTAGCCAGAACGTTTTTTTACAGAGTATATGAAGCGGAAGCCAAACAATATCCAGGAGGAATGAAGGATACTTTTGAATTGCCTTCAGCAGATGAAAATATTCGTGGCTTTAGAGGAGAAAAAGCATATCGATTGTTAGAACAAGACGGTGCGGTTATGCATGAAGCAATAGTTACTGGTGGTGATATTTTAATTGGTAGAACATCTCCTCCAAGGTTTATTGAAGAATACAAAGAATTTGAAGTTAAAGGACCATATAGACGCGATACCTCAATAGGGGTAAGACCCTCCGAGAATGGTGTTGTAGATAGCGTAATAATGACCCAATCCGTAGAAGGCGGGAAAATGTATAAAATTCGGGTAAGGGATATGAGAATTCCTGAAATAGGTGATAAATTTGCCTCTAGACATGGCCAAAAAGGAATTCTTGGGATGCTAGTCAATCAGGAAGATTTACCATATACTCAAGATGGAATAGTTCCAGATATAATGATAAACCCTCACGCATTTCCATCCAGAATGACTGTAGGTCAATTTATGGAATCATTGGGTGGTAAAGCAGCCGCTTTAAGAGGAAAAGTGGTAGATGGTTCTGCTTTTCTAGGGGAAAAATTGAACGATATAAAAGGGTTCATGGAACAATATGGATTCAAATATAGTGGAAAAGAGGAGATGTATGATGGACGAACAGGAATAAAATTCCCAGTTGAAGTTTATATTGGAGTTGTATACTATCAGAAACTTCACCACATGGTAGCTGATAAGATTCATAGTAGAGCTCGAGGACAAGTTCAAATGTTAACCAAACAACCTACAGAAGGTCGAGCAAGAGGAGGTGGGCTACGATTTGGAGAAATGGAAAGAGATTGCCTTATTGCATATGGGGCCTCGATGATGTTAAAAGATCGATTACTAGAAGAATCAGATAAAGCAGAAGTAAATGTTTGTGAACGTTGTGGCCTATTGTCATACTATGATATAAAACAACGAAGATACATTTGTAGAGTTTGTGGAGATAAGGCAAAAATTTCTACTGTTGTTATTGCATATGCCTTTAAATTACTACTTCAAGAAATGATGAGTCTCAATATAGCTCCAAGGCTTATTCCAAAAGACAAATTATAGGTAAGGTGAAAAGATGTGGAAGAGTCAATTAAAAATTTAGGTGCAATAAAATTTAGCGTTTGGTCTCCAGTTGAAATTAGGAAATTTAGTGTTGCTGAAATCACCGCACCTGAGACCTATGATGAAGATGGAATGCCTGTGCAGGGGGGATTGATGGATAATCGGTTAGGAACTCTTGAACCTGGACAAAAATGTATAACATGTGGAAATACTTCTGTGAAATGCCCTGGTCATTTTGGTCACATAGAATTAGCAGAACCGGTATTACATATCGCATTTGTAGATGATATTCATAAATTATTACTTACAACTTGTAGATCTTGTAATAGAATCAAGTTAGAAAACTCAGAACTAGATTCTTATAGAGAAATTAGAAATGCCAAAGCCTCATATGCTGTTATCACATTGGACAATATTAAAGATGAAATAATAGAAAAATCTAAAAAAATTAAAATCTGTCCCCATTGTCAAAAGGAACAATATGACCTTATCTTCACTAAACCTACCATTTTTGTTGAAAAGACCGATGCTGGAGAAAATCGACTATTACCAATAACTATTCGAGAAAGATTATCAAATATAAGCGATGATGATCTAAAACTGCTCGGATATGACCCTTCTACTGCTCGTCCTGAATGGTTTATACTTCAAGTTCTACCAGTCCCACCAGTCACTGTTAGACCTTCTATTATTCTTGAGACAGGGATTCGTTCTGAAGATGATTTAACTCATAAACTTGTAGATATAATCCGTGTAAATCAACGACTAAAAGAAAGTAAAGAAGCAGGCACCCCCCCATTAATTGTCCAAGATTTGGTAGATTTATTGCAATATCATGTAACTACTTATTTTGATAATGAAGTATCGGGAATTCCACAGGCCCATCATCGATCAGGAAGACCATTAAAAACTCTAACTCAAAGATTAAAAGGTAAAGAAGGTAGATTTAGAGGTTCTTTGTCTGGAAAACGAGTTGATTTTTCAAGTCGAACTGTTATCTCACCTGATCCAAATATTGCTATTTCAGAGGTAGGTATTCCATTTGAAGTTGCAAAAAAATTGACCATTCCTGAAACAGTATCAAATTGGAATATAGAGAAATTAAAAAAACTAGTTTTCAATGGACCAAACAATTATCCTGGGGCTAATTATATTATTAGACCAGATGGTGTCAAAATAAGACTTGATTATGTAAATGACAGACAAATGGTTGCTGATTCAATTGTACCAGGTTACATTATTGAACGACATTTATCAGATTCTGATATAGTTATTTTCAATAGACAACCTTCATTACATAGAATGTCAATTATGGCACATTATGTCAGAGTTCTCCCTTATAGAACTTTTAGACTTCATCCTGCTGTATGCCCACCCTATAATGCAGATTTTGATGGTGATGAAATGAATCTTCATGTTCCACAAAGCGAAGAAGCAAGATCTGAAGCTGCCTTATTGATGAGTGTACAAGATCAGTTAATATCTCCCAGGTATGGAGGACCTATAATTGGCGGTATCCGTGACTTCATTACAGGAGCTTATCTATTAACGAGCGACGAAAGCTTTCTCTCTAAAGAGGAATTCTTTAATTTAGCATTATTAGGAGGCTATGCCGGAGCTCTCCCCGAGCCTAAAGGAGAGAAAGATGGTAACAAATTATATACTGGTAAACAACTATTTTCGTTATTTCTTCCAAAGGACTTCAATTTCATTATTACTTCAAAATGGAATAAGTCTATTAAGGGAGAAGGAAAAGATGTTGTAATTAAAAATGGAGAATTGATTAGTGGTGTCATAGATAAAGCATCAATTGGCGCTGAAGAACCTGATAGTGTTTTACACCGAATAGCAAAGGATTATGGAAATGATGTAGCACAGCAATTCCTTAATTCTATTTTAATAATGTTAAAAACCTTTATTACTCATAGAGGTTTCACATATGGTTATTCAGATTTATGGTTATCAGAAGATACACATAAAGAAATTACTGAAGTAATTAAGAAAGCATACGATAAGATAGGTGAATTAATTCAACAATACAAAGAGGGTACGTTACCTTTAACGAGAGGATTATCTCCAGAAGAAGCGTTAGAATTATACCTTGTGAATGAACTTTCCAGAGCTCGAGATAGAGCTGGCAGAATTGCTGATAGGTCATTCCCAAATAATAATGCAGGGGTTATCATGGCTTCTACAGGTGCAAGAGGTTCTACATTAAATATTGGACAAATGACAGCAGTTTTAGGTCAACAATCCATACGCGGAAAAAGGATTCATAAAGGTTATCATAATAGATCATTACCACATTTCAAAATAAATGATACAAATCCTGATGCAAAAGGTTTTGTTAAATCAAATTACCGTGACGGGCTTACTCCCCTTGAATTCTTTTTCCATGCAATGGGAGGAAGAGAAGGCTTGGTGGACACTGCTGTCAGAACCCAGCAATCAGGATATATGCAAAGAAGATTAATCAATGCTCTTGAACATTTGAAACTGGAATACGATAGTACTGTAAGAGATCCTCATGGTAATATTATTCAATATCTGTACGGAGAGGATGGAATTGACGTTGCAAAAAGTGACCATGGTGAAGCAGTTAATATTTCAAGAATAATTGAGAGTGAATCAGTTGTTGACGAGGGAACAAGAGCAAATGAAGAAGAAATTAGACATATATTAGAACAGAATATTTCTAATTTTAATCTAAAATTAAAAAGTTATATTGAAAACATATTAATGCAAAACAAACTTAGCAAACAAGGAATAGAGAAGGTTATTAAAAAAATTATGGATTTGACAGAAAGAGCCATGGTAGAGCCAGGAGAGGCAGTCGGAGTAGTTACTGCTCAATCTATTGGAGAACCTGGCACACAGATGACTTTGAGGACTTTTCATTATGCAGGAGTTAAAGAACGAAATGTAACCCTAGGACTTCCCCGTTTAATTGAATTAGTAGATGCGAGGAAAAAGCCTATAACCCCTACAATGGATATTTACTTAGATGAAGAACATCGTATCTCAAGAGAAAAAGCCTTAAGTGTTGCAAAAGAGATAATACATACAAAGGTTATTGATGTAGTCGAAAAGACAGATATTGATTATAGTGGAATCATAAAATTGACCTTTTCTGAGAATAAATTAAATGATAGAGGTTGCATTTTGACAGACATTTTTGAAATTTTAAAGGGCTCTAAGAAGAAATATGATACCACTCTTGATGAAAAAGAAAAGAGTATTATTTTAAAGATGAATGAAGAATTAGACGCTCAAACCTTATTATTATTGAAAAATAAGCTCCTCAATACGAGAATAAAAGGTGTACCAGATATTGAACGAGTAACAATAGTTAAACAAAACGAGGAATGGGTAATACAGACTGCAGGCTCTAATTTATCGAAAATAATTTATGTAGATGGAATAGATCTTACACGAGTTACAACAAATAATGTTTACGAGATATGGCAAACTTTAGGAATAGAAGCAGCTAGAACGGCTCTAGTACGAGAAGTTACCAATACTCTGGAGGAACAAGGTCTTGAAGTAGATATACGACATATTATGCTAGTATCTGATTTAATGACATCTAAAGGCTACCTTCAGCAAATCGGAAGACATGGGATTGCTGGAACCAAAACTTCTGTCCTGGCACGGGCTGCTTTTGAAATTACTGTTCCAACCATTGCAAAAGCATCTATGGAAGGGCAAACGGAAGCATTAAAAGGAGTCACAGAAAATGTAATTGTAGGCGCAACCGTACCTGTTGGAACAGGAATGGTTGACTTGTATATGAAAGTGAATGAACAAAATGAAGAATCTGGAGAAAATAATTAAAGACGCAAAATCGTCCAATAAGTATAAGGAAGGAGTAAAAGAAGTCAGATCTAATGTTAAAGGATCAAAATTAATTATCGTTTCTAATTCTCTCGGCTATACAGATAAACAATTTCTTGAAAAGACCTGCAAAGAATTAAAAGTTCCTCTTTATTTTTATACTGACAATTCCATAAAATTAGGAAGACTGTTTAATAGACCCTATAGAATTTCAGCAGTAGCGCTTAAATCTGTAGCAGACGAAGATGTAAGCGCACTATTGGATACCCACTAATTTTTTATTATTTTTTAATTATGGCACTAGAATATAAATTATCATAACCTTGATAATTTCCTCCGATTTAAAAGACGGACTATCAATATAATACTGATGAAGAAAATTCTTTTTCAATCAAGAAATTATTTTTGATTTTGGGATTCTCTGTGTTTGAGGTCTTTATTGTTTTAGCATTTTTTGTATTTCTAATTAATAATTTAATTAAAAACAGTCTCTGAAAAAACAATTATAATCTCTAAAAAGCGAGAATATATTTGTGGTTGAAACAATGGATCATCCAAGACAAATCGATATTGGTATCTACAAGCAGGAGATTTAGTATATGTTACCTTAGAGGCAGGACACGGAGAATAAAAGAACACAAACTTTTAAATGAGTAAATTTTTTTACTAATCTCCTTTAACAGTAAATTCTTCTCTCAAACCTGATTCTGCCCATGCCATCAAATCTTCATTAAAATTTAAATTATACTTTATTACACAGCATGTTATTATTTGATGTATAACAATTCAAAATTGGATTTAGAGGTATCATGGTATAATGACTGAAAAAATAAAATTAACATCTGATGAACTTAGGCTTATCTCTTTGTTTCAGAGTATTACTAGCGCGACTGCAAGAGATTGTATAGTAGATGAAAAAATGGATAGAGTAATATTTATTGTAAATAAGGGTCAAATGGGCCTTGCTATTGGCAAAGGAGGAACTACGATAAAACAATTACAAAATGTTATTCCACGTAGAATAGAATTGGTTGAATATTCTGATAACGAAGATGAATTTTTAAAAAATATTCTGAATTCCAATATGATTAATGAAATAAAGATTAATAAAAGGATGGATGGTACAAAACAGGCAATTGTTGTTGTTGATTCAAAAAAAAAGGGTGTTGTAGTTGGAAAAGAAGGTAGAAATGCTGAGAAAGCTAGGTTACTTGCAAAGCGTTATTTCCACATATCAAATGTTCTAATATTGAGTCCTGAACAAACAAATAATGATAATAATGGTGTAAATATGTAAAATGGCTAAATCTCCTTTGGGATTGTTCGCTGGACGTGTACTTGAATCAAAAAGAAAACGTTCTAGATGGGCAAATAAATATTATAAGAGACGAGTATTATTACTCGACAAGAAAACCAATCCTATGGAAGGAGCTCCTCAAGCTAGAGGCATTGTTTTAGAAAAAGTCGGTATAGAATCTAAACAACCTAATTCAGCTGTTCGTAAATGTGTAAGAATCCAATTAATAAAAAATGGAAAATCAATAACTGCATTTCTTCCTCGTGATGGTGCTTTAAATTTTGTAGATGAACATGATGAGGTAATAGTAGAGGGCATCGGAGGCTCAATGGGTGGTGCAATGGGTGATATACCAGGAGTACGATGGCAGGTATTCAAAGTAAATGGTGTATCATTAAAGGAATTAGTTTACGGTAGAAAGGAAAAACCTAGGCGATAAGTATGAGCGGAAAAGAAAATATAAAAATATTGTTGTTTAACAAATGGGAGACAGCTAATATTGAAATTACTGATCCAGGTTTAACACGGGTTATTGCTTTAAATCCGTCAATGGTAATTCCTGTATCTTTTGGGAGACATGAACACCAAAGACTCAAAAAAGCCGAGGTAAATCTTATTGAAAGATTAGCAAATAAATTAATGCGTTTCGGAAAAAAATATGCAAAGAATACTGGTCGAATGGGAGGCAAAAAAGCAAAATCACTAAATGTTGTTAAAACGGCTTTTGAAATAATACATTTAGAAACTGGAAAAAATCCTGTCGAATTACTAGTAAGAGCTATAGAAAACTCTTCTCCAAATGAAGATACTACCAGAATTGTATATGGTGGAGTTGTCTATCATGTTTCAGTAGATGTTTCACCTCTCCGACGACTTGATTTAGCACTTCGGTTCATAGCTGAAGGTGTAAGGGAATCTACATATTCTTCTCCTCAAATGATCGAAGAGGCATTAGCCAAAGAAATTCTTCTAGCATCAAACAATGATATGTCAAGTCATGCAATAAAGAAGAAAAATGAACAGGAACGTATTGCAATGGCTTCAAGATAAATATTTTTTTATTGTTCCATTCTTTTACCCTGTTAAATTATTATTCATATTAGAATTTTTATCAAAACATGAAAGTTAATAAATAATAGCAATTACTACTCCACTCATTATAAATGAGTAGCAAAGACGATTTTGTTTTTTCTAAAGGTGCTTTAATGAGTACAAAGGCTGGTAAGGAGATACTTAAACAGGCTATCTTGAGAGAGAGAGGGTATAAGCAATATAATAAATACAAACTTAAATATGAAACTGAATTTGAGGATTTCACTAAGCGCTTTCTTCTTTCCTTACATAGACGCATTATTTCTGACACATCTCCGAATTCAACGTTATCTCACTTTGCGGAAGAAGTTGGTTCACAAGATATGGAACTTGATTCCTCAAAAATTGAAAATATTAAAACTCGTCTTTCTAGACCAGAAATTCTTGCAGATAGAGTCCAAAGAATCTTGGACTCTAATTTTGTTAAAATGACTTTTCCTGTGTTTAATGCGTTATTTGATGGTTCAGTGTCTTATTTTAAGGAAGACCTTTCAAATGAACTACGAACTTCTATAATAGATGGTCATATCATAGCTATAGACTTGAGTGAACCGATGGATAGAATTATAGATAAAGATGAAGATCTTGAATATTTAGATGACTATAGATTAATGAATCCCTATATTTTGGATATAGCAAGGGAAAAAATTTCTCAAGGAGGTGAGTCAGTTTTAAAGGCTTTTGAAGATGGATTTAAGGACGCTCGAATAGGTCAATTAATTGATCATAAACTAAAGATGAAACCTGAATCAATTACTGATGAACTAATGATTGGCTGTTATAAAAAATACCGCTCGATTATGGGTACTGCTGGTAGAAATATGGCCTTAAATCAGACACCATTAAGTGAAATTTATCATTTAGGAATGTCAAAAGCAAGTGAATCAGTAGGCTGTGGGAATGAGATGCAAGATGCAATTAATGAAGGCTCAATTAAGATACCTTCTTGGCCCTTATACTATTCACTCATTGCTAATGATGTTAGAAAAGGGTTTGAACTTACCCTCAAGAAAAGCGAGATATATTTGGATGAAGCAAAGCTTGCACTGGAATTTCTTCCTGAAGAATTTGAACTTAAACCATTTCTCAATTTTTTATTTCTTACAGTAAGCCACTATAATCAATATTGGTATCATGATATCACCAAACGAGATCTTTTTAAATATTTCGAAAGAACTATTCATCCGCTCACACGAAAGTTCATTTAATTAATATTTTGATATAGTATGTATTGGTCAGAAATATACCGACCAAAAAATTTTGAAGACATTATTGGCAACGAAGAAATTAGACTGAATGTCCTAAAATGGTTGGTAAAATGGTTACCTGGAACTAAACCTTTACTTTTAATAGGACCACCAGGAGTTGGGAAAACAACAATTGTTAAAATATTATCTTCACTTTTGAACTATGATCTTATAGAATTAAATGCCAGTGATACTAGAAGCAGTCCACAATTAGAAAAATTAATAAATCCTCTTTATGATAACACGAGTATTTTTGGAAAAAAAATACTTCTTTTTTTTGATGAGGTAGATGGTATTTATGGAAGGGAAGATAGCGGCGGACTCGAAATTCTTATCAATATTGTAAAAGCAGCAAACTTTCCCATAATATTTGTGGCTAATTCTAATAATATTAAATTAAAAAATCTATCTAAACTATGCAAAATATTTAAATTCCAACATATATCAGCAAACCTCTTGATGATGTTTTTAAATTATGTATTATTTAAACAAGGTTATCCTCTCACTTTTGATGATAAAAAATGGATAGTCGAAAAAAGTAATGGTGATGTAAGAACAATGCTTAATCTAGCTCAATCTAAATGCACTGGCTACGGGAAGTTTGTCCATGAAACATTTAAAGTCGATATTTCTGAAGGTCTAAATGAATTTTTTCTAAGTAAAACCAAGGATGACGCAAAAAAAATTTTGTTATCTTTAGATGGCAAATATCCTGATCCTAGATATGGTTTATCTTCTGAAGAACGAAGAAAAGATATTGTCAATTCGTTATTTACAAGTATTGTATCTTCTAAACTAGATATTGATAATTTATCTCTACTATTGGATGGTCTTTCTCAAATTGATTTACATGTTGCACGGATAAACAAAAATAGAAACTGGAATTTATTAAGATATATGAATAATGTAATAATTCAACTTTTGTATGAAAATATACAAAATAAAACGATATCTTATAATCAATACGGAATTAGTTGGCCTGTAATGGGTCAAGTATTTTCTAGAGGTGTACCTTTGCGTAATTTGATTTCTAAGTTATCTTTGTCTTTTCACGTTTCATCTAGTACTTTTGGAATGATATTTTTTCCCTATCTACTCGAAATTATTCATGAGTTTAAAATAGATATTAATGACTTAATTTTGAATCTATTGTTAGATGAAAAATTTATAGAAATTATCCAGAAAGAAATTTTGAGGTCTAAAAGATATGAGCGAACCTGATTGGATAAAATTATTGATAAAATTTAAAGGAAAATGTCAAAGTTGTACCAAGTTAATTTCACCTGGTGATTATGCTTTATGGTCGAAATCCTCAAAACAAATCAAACATTTAGATTGTAAGATCAATAACAATAATGATACGGCGAAGGGAAAAGTTGAGAAATATTCAGGATTACAATTACAGTGTTTTTTGTGCAAAACTGTTGATAATATTTCTATTTCTTTATTAAATGAATTTTTATATCATGAAAGTCAAGACAATTCATTATTCTTGTGTAAATCCTGTTTGGAAAATCCTACATCTTATTTAAGATATCATGAATTAATGTATGAAAAAGTAAAACAGATAGCAAAATTAAAATCTTCATAAGTACAATATACACAAAATGTCAAGTGAATACGAACACAACATTGCAAAATTGCTATTCGAAAAAAAGCAAAAATTGGATCTATTATTAGAAAATCCACAAAAAACTAAATATGAAATTGAATTATTGTCTAATGAGATTGAGACATTAAAAACATTATTCGAAAACTATAACCTTGGTATGAATGTCTTCAGAAGAGCGCAAGGTGGACGATCCCAGTTACGTGAGTAAAAGTTTTATAAGATAAAACAGGTAATTATATAAAATTTTTTGAAATCTCCATCCAGTAAAGCGTATTTTATCAGTATTTTTGGTCCTGTTAATTTAACATTCATATACCTCCATTGAAGAATGGAAGTATATTTTTTATTTTCGCATTGTATGCATAGGTAAACAGTTTAACCCAATTGTATAAATGTGAGATCACAATTTGTTTATTTTTTTAGTAGATGGATAGTAATCATCAAAACATTCTGTGGTTCTATCCTTGAAATACTGCATTACCCTTTCAATTAGACTTTTTTCCAGTGGTGAATGTAACCTATGTTTTAGATGCAGAAAGTTGCATGCTTGTTGGTACCATGTACCACCATCTGTGTATATACTGCATGTTTACCATACTTGAAGACAAGGGTTCGAATAAAATTTGCTGCTACAAACATATTTCTCTCTTAAGATGGATGAATTCCTAGCACTGTTTTACGTACGTTCTATTGGAACCCATATCCAAACATGTTTGCAACGTGTCTGAAACATAGTCTCATCTATGATAAAGTTAGAATTCTCTTCTTCTGTAAAACTGGTAAGAATGTTTGATATTGACTAAAATAGGTTTAAAACAATGCTTTTCTTTTGGTTTTTGTATATAGGGAATCAATTAAATCTTTGAATCCAGTTCCATAAAACAACATGACTTTTTTGCTCATCTCTAAAAATTGTTAGTGCTTTAGATGTATTTCGCAGGCTGGGACCAAGAAAATACAAATACAAAGAATACATAAGTATAATTGTGGAATTTCTGTTTCTAACAAATCGTAACAACATATGCTAGAATAGGACATTCATAGCTAATACTGTTTCGTTAAATTAACACAGCCGTATTTTTTGTTATATATATATACTAGATTATCGGGATAAATGCTGAAGCCATGCACGAAGATAAGTTAAAGAAATTATACGAATTGAAAAATTTAGCTGAATCGGGGGGTGGTAAAGAGAGAATTGATGCTCAACATTCTAAAGGAAAACTCACAGCTAGAGAAAGAATTGATCTTCTTCTTGATGAAGGAAGTTTTCTTGAATTGGACAAATATGTGACTCATAGGAGTGATGATCCAGAAACCCAAAAATTCTATGGAGACGGAGTAATAACTGGATTTGGTTCAATTAATGGTAGAAAAATCTTTGTATATGCATATGATTTTACGGTTTTGGGTGGTTCATTGGGAGAAATGGCATCTAAAAAAATTGTAAAAATCATGGATAGAGCCATCAAAGTAGGTGCGCCTCTTATAGGAATTATTGATTCAGGTGGAGCAAGGATTCAGGAAGGAGTAATGAGTTTAGATGGCTACGGTGATATATTTTACAGGAATTGCACCGCTTCTGGAATAATTCCGCAGATAACTGCTAGCATTGGTCCTTGTGCTGGTGGTGCTGTATATTCTCCAGCAATGACGGATTTTGTAATAATGGTAGAAAATATAGGTCAGATGTTTGTGACTGGACCAGAAGTGGTTAAGGAAGTTTTAAGTGAAGATGTCTCATTTGAAGAACTCGGAGGAACTTCTACACACGCAACAAAATCTGGCGTAGCTCATATGGTTGCGGCTAATGAGTATGAATGTATGGAGAAAATTAAAAAATTAATATCGTTTTTACCTCAAAATAATTTACAAGAACCACCATCGTTAGAGACAAATGATGATCCAAATAGACTGGATCCATCATTAATTGATATGCTACCTGAAAATCCGTATCAGCCATATGATATTAAATCAATCATAACAAGTATAATAGATGATAAAGAATTTTTTGAAATTCACGAAACTTTTGCAACCAATATTGTTGTAGGCTTGGCAAGAATGGGTGGTAAAACCGTTGGTATTGTATCCAACCAGCCTATGTATCTAGCAGGTGTTTTAGATATTGATTCCTCTAATAAAGCAGCAAGATTCATTAGATTTTGCGATTCTTTTAATATTCCTATTATTACATTAGTTGATACACCTGGTTATTTACCTGGAACCGATCAAGAGCAAAATGGTATTATTAGACATGGTAGTAAGTTATTGTATGCTTATTGTGAGGCTTCAGTACCTAAGATTACATGTATCATTGGAAAGGCGTATGGTGGAGCATATATTGCCATGGGAAGTAAGAACTTAAAAACAGATATTAATTTTGCATGGCCCTCTGCTGAAATTGCTGTTTTAGGTCCAGAAGCAGCAATTACAATAATTCATAGAAGAGAACTTAAGAGCTCTCTAGATGCAAAAACAATTAAAAAGAAATTAGCAGAAGAATTTAGGAAAAAATTTGCTAATCCATATATTGCAGCAGAGAAAGGAATCATTGATCAGGTCATTGATCCAATGGAAACTAGAACTATGATAATAGGTGCCCTTGACTCATTATCCGGAAAAAAAGAAATACGTCCTTGGAAAAAGCATGGAAATATAAATTTATAGGTGAACTTGAGAATGTCAAAGATTTCTAGCATCCTGATAGCAAATCGTGGAGAGATTGCCCTCCGTGTTATAAGAGCATGCAAAGAGTTGGGAATAAAATCAATTTCAGTTTATTCAGATGACGATAATAGATCAATACATGTTAAACGAGCTGATGAAACATACAGACTAGGGCCTTCACAAGCTTCGGAAAGTTATCTTCGTATAGACAAAATACTGGAAATTGCTAAATCTTCTGGGGCAGATGCTATACACCCTGGTTATGGATTTCTATCCGAGAACGAAGTTTTTTCAGATGAATGTAAGAAAAATGGCATTATTTTTATAGGACCAACAGCAAGAGCGATGGAGTTAGCAGGTGACAAAATGAAATGTAAAGAAATCATGAAAAAAGCCGAAGTTCCTATCGTGCCAGGAAGTGATGGAGTAGTTGATGATATAGAATTAGCTGTGGAAATAGCTAAGGAAGCAGGTTATCCGGTAATGCTAAAATCAGCTTTTGGAGGAGGAGGACGGGGAATTAGACTCGTAAATAATGAAAAAGAACTTAGGCAAGAATTTGAACTAGCGTCGAATGAATCACAAGCAGCCTTTGGTAAATCTGCACTATTTATAGAAAAATACCTAACAAATATTAGACACATTGAATTTCAATTGCTAAGAGATTCTAGTGGAAATGGTAGACATCTTTTCGAAAGAGAATGTTCTATTCAAAGAAGACACCAAAAACTTATTGAAATGTCTCCTTCCCCAGTTGTAAATAAGGAGAGGAGAGAGAAAGTAGGCGAAATTGCCGTTCGTGCATCTACTGCCCTTGACTATCTAAACGCGGGTACAGCTGAATTTTTGGCTGATGCGGAAGGAAATTTTTACTTTATTGAAATTAATGCTAGATTGCAAGTAGAACATCCAATTACCGAGATTGTTACCGGCAAGGATTTAGTTAAATTACAAATTCATGTCGCTCAAGGGGAAGAATTACCATTTAAACAACAGGATCTTGAATTAAAAGGCTCTGCAATAGAATGTCGTATCAATTCAGAAGACCCTTTTTATGATTTCGCTCCTTCTGTAGGATATGTTCCAAACTGTAATATTCCGTCTGGCCCTGGCGTGAGAGTTGATACTTATCTCTACCCTGGTTGTAATGTTTCTGGGTATTACGATTCACTAATTGCTAAATTAATTACCTATGGTGGAGACTTTAATGAAGCACGCATACGAATGAAGAATGCTTTATCTGAATTTACCATTGAAGGAATAAATACTACTATACCAATCCATAAAACAATTTTAGAAGAATCAAATTTTGTTAACGGCAATATTTCTACTGATTATATCGATAAATATAATATAATCGAAAAGATGAAACATAAAAGAGATCAGGAATACAAAGACAAAGCGCATGCCGCGATTTCTGGAATTTTATTACAGTCTGAATTTGTAAAAAAATCTTATTCAGGTCAACGAATAGATAGAAGTCAAAAGTCAATGGATGGAGGCTTTTTTTAATGGAATTTCAAATAGAAGGAAATACTAATAAAATTAATGCTGAATTAGTTTACAATAAAGGATCTGGTGATCTTTTATTTGTTATAGATGATCAGAAATATAATCTAAAACTTTTAAAATCTACATCCAATGAATTTGAATTTATTTTAGAAAATACATATCATTATGTTAAAATACTTCCTTCTACGGAAACAAAATATAAAATTTATATCGATGGAATAGTAGTTGAAATTAAGAAACATTCAAAAATAACAGAAATAATAGAAAAAACATTAAAATCTAAAGGCACTGCATATCAAGCTAATAACGTAACTAGCCAAATACCTGGTAGAGTGGTTAAGGTTTCTGTTTCAAAGGGTGATAAAATAAAGGAAGGGGATCCCATTATGGTTCTTGAATCTATGAAAATGCAAATTGCTATAAAGTCTCATAAAGAGGGTACTATAAAGGAAATTAAAGTAAAAGAAGGATCAACTGTCTCACGAAATGAAATTGTTGCAATAATAGAGTAGGTAGCTTCATATTTCAAAATATTAATTATACATAAAATTATCTTTACAAGATCCATTAAGACCTGGATCAATAAGCTAGTGATCTGAAGTCCTACTTTGTCGTCTTATTTTCTCTTTATCTAATCTAAAAAAAGGATTTTAACTGCTTTGTATAATTTTTAAATGTTTGTAAATCTTCCTAATTCCATTATGTTCCTCGACTATAATCTATTGTAGTCACTTAATAAAGGTAGCCTCTTCATCAAGTATTCTTTGAAAAATTGGATAAAGGATCATTAATAGATAGTTGACTTACATTATTACGAGTTAATCACCTAGACAATTTTAAATCAAGACATTTCAGTATTATAACCTTAAAATTCTCCAGTTATGGAAAAAACTAAGTACAATTTATTATCATTTAAATCGCTTAATTTTATTTTCATTTCTCATTAACTAATTTAAAGATGGGGGAGTATGTCCTACGTTTACAAAATCTTCGAAATCAACATATTCAAACCTTGATAAATGTAAAATCGACTCTACTTTTTATATCTATATTGTCTAGGCGAAAATTTTCGAAGCTCTATAATTCTATGATTCAAAGTTATAATAGTTTTTTCTATTTCTTCCTTGGTATTTTGTACTCCTAAAGTAAATCTAATCGAACCTGAAATCTCTTCATGATTCAGACCAATAGCTTTCAAAACATGAGATTCTTGTTGTAGATTTGCAGAGCAAGCGGAGCCTGTAGATGCCAAGATTCCATCTTCATCTAATTTAATTAGTAAATCTTCACCGTTTATCCCTAAAAAAGTAAAATTAACATTATTGGGTAATCTACTTTCAAGGGAGCCATTTAACATTCTACCGGAGATTTCCTCATTTATTCTATTAATAAAGTAATCTCTCAAATAATACAAGTACTGAGAATTATTTTTTAAGTTCAGCATGCTTATCTCCGATGCTTTTCCGAAACCTACAATACCAGGAACATTTTCAGTTCCTGATCTAAAGGTTAATTCCTGTCCACCTCCTTGCATCAAAGGTTCCAAATTTACCTTTTCACGTACGTATAATGCACCTACTCCTTTTGGTCCATTAATTTTATGGGAAGACAATGATAATGAATCGAGATCCAATTCTTTAACATTTACAGGTATTTTTCCAACCGCTTGAACAGCATCAGAATGAAATATTATCCTCTTGTCAAAGTCGTGAACAATTTTTGAGAATTCTTTAACTGGTTGAATAACACCAATTTCATTATTAGCTAGCATTATACTGACTAACGCTGTTTTTTCAGTAAGTTGGTTTTTTAGTTCAGTTTTATCGATAATACCGTTTTTATCTACATTTAGATAGGTAACATTAAAGCCATCCTTTTCTAAATAATGACAGGTTTCTAGTATTGCATCGTGTTCAATTGAACTAGTAATTATATGGTTTTTTTTATTTTGATAATTTCTAATACTTTTGCTTATCCCTTTCAAAGCTAAATTATCTGACTCAGTTCCACCAGATGTAAAAAAAATTTCGCTTGGTTTAGCACCTATAAGAAAGGCAACTCTCCTCCTAGCAGTTTGAATTGCAATCTTTGATTTTATTCCATATGTATGGTTTGAAGAAGGGTTACCATATAAATCTCCTAGATATGGTATCATTTCATTAATAATTTCCTGGAGTACAGGAGTTGATGCAGCATGATCTAGATAAATTAAATGGCTATTGGATTTATTTTTAATCAAGTTAGTCATTAATCACGATTAGGTTGCCAGATCTATATCCGTATAAATCTAAAGATGCATATTTGAAACCAATATTTTTTAATTCTAGATCTAACTGATTAAGTTTCATTTTATTAAACATTTTTTCCATTTCGTCTCTTCCAATTTCTATTCTTGCTATCTCGCCATGATCCCTTACTCTAACATGACTAATATCAAATAACTCCTTAACTTTTTCTTCTGCTATTTCTATTTTTTTTAATTTTTCTTGAGTGATGTTATTGCCATACGGAATTCTAGATGCTAAACATGAATTAGAAGGCTTATTTGCAACACTAATATTATATCTTTTAGCAATTTTTCTTATTTCTTTTTTTCCAATTCTATTTTCTAATAAAGGACTTTTTATTTTATATTCTCTCATCGCTTTCAAACCAGGGCGATAGTCATTTGTATCGTCCAAATGAGTTCCATCAACTACGTCCATTACCTGGTATTTCTTCTCATATCTTTTGATATTTTCCCCCAAACTTTTTCTACAGTAATAACATCTGTTAATATCATTTTTTACAAAATTCTCATCTTCCAACTCGTTATACTCAATTATTATATGTTGTATTCCTATTTCATGGGCCACTCTCTTTGCATCTTCTAGTTCAAATAATGCAAGAGTTTTGTAATTTGCAGTAATAGCAATTGCTTTCTCACCTAATGCTTTTTTTGCAGCTAATGCCACTACCGCACTATCTACTCCACCTGATAATGCAATGAATACATTTCCTTTTGTATTCTTTTTAAACCACTCTTTTAATTGTAAAAGACTTTTTTCACTACTCATAACTATTCGCCTTAAATTTTTTAAATATCTGGAACATAACTAATTCTTGAATTGCTTTTAATGAACTATCTTCACTATTAGCTATGTTCTTCAAATCATTAAATTCTGGTTTGATATTGATGATATTATTTGATGAATCTTTTGTTATTTTTACTTTGACATCATACTTGGAATGATTAATAGTTACCTGTATAATTATTATGTTCCTTTCTAAAGTTATTCTATTAATTTCATTTATTCTTATTCCTGAAGTTCCAGTTTCTTTAAATAGCTTATCAATGAGACTATCAGTCTTAACTATGTCAGAAAGAACTCTTATGATGTTTACAGGTCGATTTTTCTTTGTAATTCCTGGAATAATTGTTACATCTCTTGCTCCTTCTCTCATCAAAACTTCTATTAAATTACCAATAATCTCTCCATTTAAGTCATCTATATTTGTTTCAATTAAAAACATTTTTTCATTATTTAAATAAGAGATAACCGGATCCTTTCCTAGGACTATCCTCAAAACATTGGGTCTATCTTTTAGTTTTCTATGACCGGCTCCAAGACCTATTCTTTCTGGAATAAAAGGAGGATAATATCTAATACATTCAGAGGATAGATTAACTAACATTGCTGCTCCTGTAGGAGTAGTTAGTTCTCCTTGATCATTGCCAGTTAAAACAAATGACTTTCCTTTAAAAATTTCTAGAATTGCATTTGTAGGATTTGGAATAGTTCCATGAGAGAAAGTAGTTAAACCATTACCTATGGAGATATAAGTAGATAATATTTTAGAATCAAAAATCTTTAAATCTTCTAATGCAATTGCACATCCAATTAAATCAACAAAAGTATCAATACTGGAAGCTTCATGGAGATAGACTTGATCTACTGATTCTCCGTGAATTTTTGCTTCTGCATCTATCAAAGTCTTTATTGAATCCACAATAAAAGACTTAGAACGAGGTTTTAAATCTAAATATTCTGTGGATTTGGATATATTTTTAATTATTTCAATTCCTTTTCTTTCTTGAATTTCCTCCTTATATTCCAAATAGAATCTAGTTGCACTAAATCCATTAGAATTAACCTTCTCGAACCTGACATCTTTTATTTTGCTCCCCGGTATAATATTTTCACAGCTGTATATTGAATCAATTACCTTTTTTTGATCTGCTCCTAGATCTATTAATGCAGATAACATCATATCGCCTGATAAACCAGCAATCTGAGCATCAATGATTGAAATTTTCGACAACTTTATGCATTATTATATTAAGTAAACATAAATTAAAATTACTTATTTTATCAAGATGTTTATCAATGCAATATTTTTCATTTACTGCACACATACAAAACATACTTTTGAAATTTTCAGTAAACTATAATTTATCCAGAAATAATTCCACTTTATGACAATTACAATAGTCGGATCTGGAAAAGTAGGTGCAGCTGTGGCGTTAAATTGCGGATTAAGAGAACTAGATAATATAATACTTTTGGATGTAATAGAGGGTCTTCCACAAGGTGAAGCAATGGATATTAATCACCAATTATCTGAACGGGGAATAGATTCTAAAATAAAAGGCTCAAATAGTTATGAGGACATGAAGAATTCTGATTTTATTGTTCTTGTAGCAGGTATGGGAAGAAAACCTGGAATGACAAGAATGGACTTATTAAATAAAAACGCTAGTATTGTAAAAGATGTTGCCACTAAAATTTCAACACATGCAAAAAATGCAACATTAATTGTTGTTACTAATCCACTTGATCCTATGACTTATGTGGCTTTAAAAACTACAAAATTCAATAAAAATAAGGTAATGGGAATGGGAGGTATGTTAGATTTATCAAGATTTAAAAGTTTTATTCATGATGCTAGCGGTTGCTCAAGGGCTTCGATCCAAGCAATGGTGATAAGCGAACATGGTGAGAATATGTTACCTTTAATACGATTTTCTTCAATTGGTGGAATTCCCATAAGTGAATTTTTATCTGAAGAAAAATCTCAAGAAATTTTTGAAAAAACAAAAAAAGTTGCTGCAGAAGTTATCGCATTAAAAGGCGCAACAGTCTATGCCCCTGGAAATGCAGTTGCAACAATGATTGAAAGTATGAAAAAAAACAAAAAAGAGGTGATTCCTGTTTCGGCCTATCTGGATGGAGAATATGGGATTTCTGATTTGTGTATAGGTGTTCCAGTAGTATTAGGATCCAATGGTATCGAAAAGATAATTGAACTAGAGTTAAATGAATTTGAAAGAAAAATTTTTGATTTAGGAGTTACAAGTGTAAGAGAAGCAATTAATTTGATTAATCAAAAATAACATAATGGAATTTGAAGAATTATTAACTCAGTATAATAATGGAAATATATCACTTAATGAGCTTAAAGGAAGAATTACCTCTTCCTATATTTGCAGTATTGGAAAAAATATTGCAAAATTAGATATTAATAGAAATTTTCGAAAGGGCATTCCAGAAGTAATATATGCAGCAAATAAAGATTATCCTGATATTGAAAAGATAATTTTAAATATATTAAAAAAAAATAGAACAATAGTTGTAAGCAAGGTCAAAAAAGAACATATTAAAAAATTAATAAACTTTGTGAAAAAGAAGAATTTGTATGTTGAAATTGGTAGAAGTAGTTCTACTATTTTTTTATCAAAATTTTCAAAATTTAAATATCATCATTATAAAATAGGAATTATTTCAGGTGGTACCTCTGATATTGGCATAGCAGAAGAATCAAGGTTAATGGCTAAAGCAATGAATTGTGACTCAATTATTTCGTATGACATTGGTATAGCAGGAATTCATCGAGTTTTTCCAACTCTAGAAAAGATGATTTCAGAAAATGTTCAAGCCATCGTAGTAGTTGCTGGCATGGAAGGTGCTTTAGCCTCTTTGGTCACCTCATGCGTAAATGTACCTGTTATCGGAGTTCCTACCTCGGTTGGTTACGGATTCGGTTCTAATGGTATTGCTGCTTTATCTTCAATGCTTCAAAGCTGTGCACTTGGATTAACAGTAGTAAATATAGATAATGGAATAGGAGCAGGTTCATTCGCTGCATTGATTGCTAATAGAATGAGCAATATAAAAAAAATAAATAAAATCTAAATTAGTAATAGAACGTTTATAAGTGCTTGTAAAATTCTGCATTTATTATCAAAAAAAATTGGAGAAAAAACAGTAATGAATTATGTACATACTTTAAAGAGAATTAGAGAAAGAAAAACTAATTATCATAAACGCTCATCGTTATTATTAAGTAAAAAGAGATTTATAACTATAAAAGTTACAAATCAAAATATTTTAACACAAATAATAGAACCTTCTATAACTGGTGATAAGGTAATCACATCTGCTCATAGTACTAATTTACCAAAACTTGGTTGGAAAGGTTCTTTAAATTCTCTTCCTGCCTGTTACTTAACAGGATTATTACTAGGAAAAAAAGCGATTTTTAAGGGAATTAATGATGCTATACTTTATACAGGCAAAGATACCTTTACTGAAAGGATATCTGCATGTTTAAAAGGGCTAATAGACGGTGGAATCGAGATACCATCATCTGAAGACTCTTTTCCAAGCAATGAACGAATTTCTGGTGAGCATATATCTACTTATGCATCAGATTTAAAGTCTGATGCAGAAATTTATAATAAAAGATTTTCTACTATTATAAAAAATGGTTTAAATCCTGAGAATTATAAAAGTCATTTTGAGGAGTGTAAAGAAAAAATAATGAATTTAGATGTTCAAAATTTTATAAAAAATGAAAATAATTATTTGCATAAGTCTAATAAAAATAAAGGCGAGAAAGTAAATCAATCTGACGGGAGACTTAATAAATGAGTCATCAGTTTCGTAGAGAAGAAAAACAAGTAGAATGGAAACCTCGGACAACATTAGGTATACTTGTTGCAGGTGGTAAGATATCCTCTATGGAACAAGTTTTTGAAAACGGAATGCGCATCCAAGAATCTGAAATTGTAAAACAACTACTTCCGGACATGAAAAGCCAAGTAGTACATGTAGGAATTGTTCAAAAACAAACTGACGCTGGGGAAATGACTAGATTTGATGCATTGGTTGCAGTAGGAAACGAAGCCGGTTGGTTTGGAATAGGTAAAGGAAAGGCGGCACAAATGCGAAATGCAATTGACAAAGCTACTACCGCTTCTTATCTAAATGTGATTCCAATTAAACTTGGATGTGGTAGTTGGGAATGTCGATGTAATCAATTACATTCAATTCCATTTCAGGTATCGGGAAAGGGTGGGAGCGTAACACTTGAGATATTACCTGGCCCTAGAGGATTAGGTTTGGTAGCAGGAGAAGAAATAAAAAAGCTCTTAAAATTGGCTGGACTAAAAGATGCTTGGACAAAATCCTATGGCTCAACAAGTACTATGGCTTCAACCACAAAAGCAATATTCAATGCTTTAAGAAGTACATATACAGCAGGTTAATGATGAAATATGGTCTATCTAGTTGTTAGAATTCGGGGAATTGTTAATATTCCAAGCTGGGCAGAGAAAACTTTAGAAAATTTAAACTTGAGAAAAAAGTTTAATGCAACAATCGTTACAGAAAATAGTCAGACATTAGGAATGTTACGTAAAGTCAAAGACATTGTTGCTTGGAAATCTGTTGATGAATCCATTATTAAAGAACTATTGGAAAAAAGAGGGAGAAAAAAAGGATTACATTCACTAAATAACTCGAGTCTTCCATCAAATTACAAAACTATCAATGATTTAGCTAATGCAATTCATAATAATAATATTAGTATATCTGAACTAGAAGATTTGAAACCTTGGTTTTCATTAAGTCCTCCTAAAGGAGGGTTCAAGAGAAAGACAAAAACTCAATATACTCAGAAAGGTACACTGGGAGAAAACAACGAATTGATTGATCTAGTAAGGAGAATGATATAAATACTACAAAATTTTATTTATGGAAGAATGATGATGATTTCGCTAATCTTTTTTATTCATAAAAAAAAATTGAGGAGTCTTGATTATGGCTACTAGATTACGAAAAAGTAGGAGGCAACGTGGAACACGATATTGTGGATGGGGACAAATTGGTCAACATAGACAGTCCGGCTCCAGAGGTGGGGTTGGACAAGCTGGTAAGCATAAACATTTCTGGATACGTACTGTTATTGAAGAGCCAGATCATTTTGGACATCCTCAAACTAAATCTCATCACAAAATTAAAGTAAAAAAATGGGCAAATTTGAGAGATTTGGATTTATTATACTTTAAACAGATCAAAAACCAATCTACTCAAAGTGAAACTTTAGATTTAACTACTCTTGGAATCAATAAGTTGTTAGGGGCAGGTAGGGTTACAACTAAAATGACTGTAAAGGTAGAGCAAATTTCTCGACGGGCAATTGAGAAAATCAAAGCAATTGGAGGAAATGTAATTTCCAATGAACACAGTTCAGAATGAAGGTTTTATCAGAAAATCAATAAAAACAATATCCAGATATATTCCTCAAGTAGAAAAACCCAAGAAGAAAATATCTTTAACCGAAAAATTTGTTTGGTGTGGAATAGCTGTTTTTGCGTACTTGGTAATGGGACAGGTTCCTCTCTATGGTGTAACTGATGAACCTCAATTCGATTTTCTTGCATTTGCCCGTGTGATTTTTGCCGCACAACAGGGGACTATACTAGAACTTGGAATAGGTCCTATTGTAACTGCTGGATTACTTATGCAATTGCTTAAGGGATCAGATATTTTAAAATTAAACTTCAAAAACCCTGATGATCGAGCCCTTTTTACTTCAGCAACTAAAATTGTAACTATAATTGTTATTATTGTAGAGGGAGCTCTGTATGGAGCAAGTGTATATGGACCCTTACTTGCCTCACCTGACTTTATACCGATTTTGATAGCACAATTGATATTTACGAGTCTTATTGTAATGCTATTAGACGAATTAATTCAAAAGGGCTGGGGATTAGGTTCAGGTATAAGCTTATTTATTATGGCTGGTGTAGCTCAAACAATCTTATGGAGTGTATTCAGTCCTGTTGCTGGACCTGACGGTCCCGTTGGAATTATTCCGTTTATCATTGATTCTGCAGCAACTGGAGATCTTGCTGATACTTTCTTTAGAAGTGGTCAGTTACCCAGTGTTTTTACCTTTATCTTGACTGGAGGTGTTTTGGCCCTCCTCGTATACACACAGGGAATCCATATTGATATTCCGATTGTTTCAACAAAGTATAGAGGCTTTACAGCAGTTTATCCGATCAAACTTCTTTATGTATCTAATATACCCGTCATTTTATCTACTGCTTTGATCGCTAATGCTATGTTTATGGGTCAAATGTTATGGGCAAATTATAATCCACAAAATGACAATCCATTTTTTAACTGGATAGCTCAGTTTGATCCAGGACAACAACAGACTCCTACCGGTGGATTATTATACTATCTGAGTACTCCCAGAGGATTAGATATAGTTGCTCAAGATCCAATACGGGCTGTAACGAATATCATCTTTGTGACAGCTATTGTTACTGTATTTGGTAGACTATGGGTAGAACTGGGAGGACTTTCAGCAAAAGCTGCGGCAAAAAATCTCTTAGATGCAGATGTTCAAATACCGGGGTTTAGAAGATCACAAAATTCTGTTCAAAATGTATTGGATAAATATATTCCATCTGTAACCATAATAGGTGGTGTTGCCATTGGACTATTGGCATCGGTTTCGGATGTTCTTGGTCTTTTTGGTGGTGGTATAGGATTGTTGTTAATGGTAGATATTTTAGTTAACTACTATAATCTGTTGATCAGAGAAAAGGTAGATACTACTATGCCAAAATTGGCGGCTTTAATTGGAAGAAAAGACTAAACGTATAATTGTAGTAGGTATACCAGGTGTAGGCAAAACCACTATTGTTTCTAGCGTGAAAAATACACTAGAACAAATGGATGTCAAAACTCATCTAGCAGAATTTGGAAAGATAATGTTAGAAGAGGCAAAAAAATTGAATATTCAAACTAGAGATGAAATACGCCGCCTTTCTATTGAGGACCAGAAAAAATTACAGAACCTAGCTGCAAACAAAATTTCACAAATATATTCTGACGTGGTAATAATTGATACTCATTTATTTATAAACACTAAAAAAGGATACTACCCAGGATTACCGGCGGATCTATTAACCAATATGAAACCAACTCATCTGATATTAATAATTGCAAATCCAGAGGAAATTTATCATAGACGACAAAATGATTCTACCCGCATTAGAGATATGATATCAATGGATTCGATAAAAAATGAAATTGACGTTTCAAAGATGCTGATTTCTTGCTGTTCCATAATATCTGGGGCGCCTTTTAAAATTCTTGCTAATCATGAGGGATCCTTGACAGAGTGTACTCAAAAAATGGTTTCATTAATATTGGACACATGAAAAAACACAATTAATATGTATTTAAATGATCTTATTTTACAGATTCCTGGACTTATGCCAACTTATACTAAACATCCAATCTTCCCAGATCTATTTTCTGCTATGATTGTAGCTGCTTTAATAGCAATTGGTCTAAATTTTGCGTTCGCGATTCTGAGAAAAAAAACTACTGATATTGATAGACTATCAAAAGTGATGAAAGAAACAAATGAATGGAGAAAAGAGTATACCGCTGCTATTAGAAAACAGGATAAAGTTAGAATTAGTGAGCTAAAGAAAAAGCAAGCATATGTTAATAAAATGAGTTTAGAAATGCAACAACAACAAATGAGACCTATGATGCTTTATATGATACCTTCATTTATGCTCTGGATTCTTGTATTTCCTTCTATTTTTGGACAAACGGTGGCCATTTCACCACTTCATATCCCGTACATAATGTGTACAGAGGAAAATGTGAAATTGGATACTGCCCTTGATGAAAATGGTCAGCCCAAAGGTGTTTGCAATATCGCTGGAGAAATTTTTTTATGGGGATGGTTTCTTATTACTTCCCTCGGAACGAGCGGCATTGTCGCCAAATTAACCAAAACTTCACTTCCAAGTATGACATAAATTGGTTACATCTAATTACAAAAATAAAATACTAAATAGTATTGTTATATCTGGTTGGCCAGCAGTAGGTAAAACAACTATTGCTACAGAATTAGCAAAAGAGTTTGGGTATAAACATTACAATGGTGGGGATGTATTAAAAATGTTGGCTGCAGAGAAAGGTTACTTAGTATCTGGAAATGATTGGTGGGATACAGAGGAAGCAAAAAATTTCATGGAAGAAAGAGAATCAAACTCTTATTTTGATATCGAAGTAGATAGAAAATTGGTTGAAATAGTAAGAATGGGAAAAGTTGTAGTGACTAGTTATACATTGCCGTGGTTAGTTCCAGAATCAATTAAAATCTGGTTAAAGGGTTCAAGAAGTAACAGAATTAAAAGAATGGCAAAAAGAGATAGCTTGAACCTTAAAGATGCCAGAGAAGTGATTCAACAACGCGATGATAATAATGTACGTATCTATAATAATTTATATGGATATGAGTTTGGAAAAGATCTTTCTGTTTTTGATTTTATTTTAGACACTGATTTACTAAATCTTGATTCGCTCCTTTTAATATCAAAAATAATAGTAAAATCTTTACGTATTTAGTTCAAATTTATATTCTTTAATTATAATAAAAGATTAAAATTATTAATATTCTATAAATAATATTTTTAACAATGGATTTACAACGTAATAAAAAACTCATTCAATTTGATAAATTAATTCAATTAACAGAAAGTGTCACGGACGACAGATTTGGTTATTATCCATATTATCGCCCAATCCCCATATTATTTGATTATGGGTTAGTATTGATTGATAAGCCATCAGGGCCCACTAGTCATGAAGTAGCGTCCTGGGTCAAAAGGATATTGAATATAGAAAAATCAGGCCATAGCGGGACCTTAGATCCAGGAGCTACAGGTTTACTGCCAATGGGATTGGGAGAGAGTACCAAAGCACTCTCAGTTTTGTTGTTAGGACCCAAGGAATACTATTCTATTGCTCGTTTTCACTCGAATTTTGATAGAGACATTCTTGAAAAAATATTATTAGAATTTCATGGAGACATTTACCAACGGCCTCCACAGCGATCATCAGTAAAGAGAATGACACGAATACGTAGAATTCACGAAATAGAATACGTAGAAGAAAACAAGAACCTTATTCTGCTTCGAATATTATGTCAAGCTGGGACATATATAAGAAAGTTAATTTATGATATTGGGGAAATTATGGGTTCAGGAGCTACGATGGTTGAACTTCGTCGTACTCGAGTCAGTCATTTCTTTGAAAGAGATGGTCTAATCAAACTTCATGATTTGTATAATGCTTTTTATCTATATAAGAAAAAAAATGACGAAGAAAATCTTAGGAATGTGATAAAGCCTATTGAGACCTGCTTCAAGGAAATTCCAACAGTTGTTATTAGAGATACAGCAGTAGATGCTCTTTGTCACGGTGCACAATTAGCTATTCCTGGAATTTCTGAAATTTCACCATCAATTCAAAAGGATGATTTGGTAGCTATCTACACTTTAAAAGGGGAAATAGTAGGACTAGCCCAGTCTCTTATGAACATAAATGAAATTGTTTCTAATAAAAATGGTATTGCTTTTACCATGAAACGGCTCATTATGAAACCAAATACGTATCCGAAAGGTTGGCGTTAATAATTTATGAATAGTAAGATAATACTGAATTGATTTGAATATCTAAATAAAACCTTCAGTATACTGAATTAAATTAAATAGTTTCTCCTATTCCTGGAGTTTTTTTATCTAATTTAGCAATATTTTTCGCAAGATTTTCAATCGTACCTGGTATATGACAGTTACACATACAATCAGCACATTCTATATGGTTGTTTCTTTTACAATAATGAGAAATTTCTGCACTATTCATTATCAATAGGAAAACGTCCCTATACCCTATTTTTATTTTATCATAATGAATTATTAAGCCAAAATTAACGTTCTACAAGGGTATCCAATAGATTATATTTTCCACTTTATTCTTTTATTGTAATTTAACAAAACTTATTGCCGGGGTCGCCTAGCCTGGTAGGGCGCAAGCCTGGAATAGCCAAGAAAGCTTGTGACTGAAAGGTCTCGAGGGTTCGAATCCCTCTCCCGGCGCTTATCTTAAGGGCTCTAACACAATTATCAATGATTCCAAACGATATGTTTTAGTTAATAAAATTTGGTTACTTCAAGCACTACTTTAAATTCCAATTCATAATATAACAGAAGAGCAATTCAAAGAATTGAATGGAGGAGTAGAAACTCAAGAAGAAAAAGAAGTAGGATAAGGTGACTATTAAATTGACATTACGACAAGAAATTTCCATAACAGAAATAGAAAACGGTTTAGACTTTATCATCGATCATTTTGATCCAACTATATTAAGCAGATAAAAACAATAATTTTTCTTTAAAATCTTTTTTATTAAGAATACCTGGATCAATAAATTCCATATAATAATAAAGTAAAGATTGTTCAGAAATGGAATGGCTATAGGCCTCCTATATCAGAAGAACTTTTAGAAGATTTTATAAGATATTTGATACAAAAGAAGTTTGAAGATCACAACTATAAACAAAAACTACTTACAGCTAAAAAAAGGATAAAAATCACCTATATTATTATCCAAAAAGAACCGTAATAATAATTATTATTGTGAATGGATCGAGAAAATCCTTCAAACACCATTCGAAGTTTGCAGAAAATGATATCAAGTTTTATTTTAGCACCATATCATACTAATATAAAGAAATTACCATTTCAACAATGTTACAAGATAATAAAAGAATAGCTTGATAAATGTAATTCTTTAGAAAAGTTAGATAATTCAGTGAGCTTTAACTCTAGAATTTCTTATTCTCTTAAAAATGCAGAAAATAAAAAATAGGACATAGGAGCCAACACAAGATCAAAACAGGTTCTAATTATAGTAAGTTATACATTTTGCTAAAGAAAAAAGGAATACTGAAGTAGAAAAAAATAGAACTTATTTGTTATTAAAAAAACAAATAATGGGAAAAATAGAACTTATTTGTTATTAAAAAAACAAATAATGTATTATAATCACAATCATCATGAGAGTTTAAATAATTTTGTTATTAAATTCCCCAGTCAGAAAAATCAGTTACCTCTATTCCTAATTCTCTTTCTAATTTTTTAATAAGTTTAGCGTAAATTTCTATCATACCCCATTCATATTTCTTCTTAGCTATTACAAACCCAACCCAACACTTGTGGAGAGCTCCATACGTCCGAGAAACAAGATATCCTGAAGGAAGCAAGTGATCACCATATTTTAATCCGTTTTTGTAATATTTGTAAGGAGCATGAATTTTTTGACGAAGTCGTTTCCAATACCTGTTATTGTATGCTCGATATCTTTGTGATTTCATCTATAAAATATTAAAATCTAGAGGTAATAAGCTAACAAAAAAAAATTACTAAGAACTTTAATTTAGTTTAGTTTTAAAAAAAGTTTTGTTAAAAGATAGCTTCGTATATGTCCAATATAAGGGTACTATATTTTAAAAACTTTGTCCTACATAATTTTGTATGTTAATTAGTATAGCTAGAGAGAATCATGTATTATAGACATTTATGACTGTCAGGACCATATAACTTATTATAAATAAAAAAAGATTATTTATTATTTTTATTAAAAAGATCCAGCATTTTTTGTCATTCTTTCTTGCATTACTTCGTTCCATTAGTGCAGAGTGGCTCTGTTTTTTTTTAACAGACCGACTATAGACATTATCATATCATGTTGAATGTCAACATAATCTTTTAGTCCATTTCCATGCATAAGACTATCAGCATCTGGATAGTATCCATTCTGGAGCTAAATGATTCTTAATGATATTGGAAAGTATTTTAGAATCTGATTCGCCATTCAGTTTAAATTGAGTATCTATGATTTTCCAGACTTTTTAGGTAAATTCACATTACTGATCTATTGCTCATTGTTCTATAATTATTATTTGTTTTCTTTATGCTTATCTTATTTTTCAATAAATTTTTTTCTTTGCTCCGTATCATGAGCAGTTCTTTAGTATTAATAAATAGTTTTTTTGTACGTTATTGCCCGTATTTTAATTACTTCTTTTACTTGATTTAAATAATTCTCTACGTTTCACTTTAATCGATAATTTTGATTCTCTTTATAATTTAACAGCCGTTATCTGTCGTTCTGAAAATAAGATTTGAACCCGATTGGAAACAAGCTTTTCTGGTTATGTTTTTGTATAGACCCACTACACAATTTCTATTCTTGGTATATTTATCAGAAGAAAGAGAGAGCATGCTTGTTAATAAAAAAATTTATTAGAGAATAATTTAAGGAGAAATTTGGACAACATATACAGCATCTACTAATGGAGATACCTACTTTTAGGAGCATGTAAAGTCTTTGGTTTAAACACTATTTACATACGTTTTTTTTAAGATAAGAGTCTATAATATCAAATCAACCAAAAAATCAAGGGACAGTTGATATGGAATTACAAAATTATCGAAACTAATGTAGAAATATAAGTATCTATACCTAAAAGTAATAGAGCCTAATCAAGGTACTAAATAAACAATGAAACTAGCGCCGACAATTCCAATAACAATCAGTGCTGTTAGAATAATTCCCTTTTTCGTAACTTTATTTTTAATTTCTTTTTCTTTATTCAAACTAAGTATTGTAAATGTTTTATTTATTTATTTTTTTTCTTAAAATCAAGAATAACTCTAATATTTGGGTTTTTTTCGCAGTCTTCTCTCCAATTTTGCTATCTTTTTGCTACCAGACCTCTTTTCACTATGAGCATGAGTTTTTTTAAAATCTTTCTTCATCATTTTTATATTTTTTATTTGTTTAATAAATACTTACAATTATTATTAATCATTATTAAAAATTGATAATGAATATGAACTGATATGGTTAAATTGTATATTCCCTAGCAAATACGAGGTATATCTATCTTAGCTGTCTAACCTTTTTATAATACAGCTAATAATTTAGGCTGTGGAGAATGTATGTATTTTAGGAGCTGGTAGTACTAAATATGGCAAGCTTAATGACAGCGTTATAGAAATAGCCCTTAGTGCATCAGTTGATGCAATTGAATCGGCTGGGATATCACCTCGTGATATTCAAGCTGGATATATCTCAAATGTTTTTGGTGTAGCAGATAAACAAGTACATATCGCTCCAGTTATTATGAGCAATTTAGGGATTTCTCATGTTCCGGGTTTGACTATTGAATCAGCATGTGGATCTGGTTCCGTGATGTTTAGGGAAGCATTTGCAAATATCCGTGCTGGATTTTATAACTGTGTATTGGCTTTAGGTGTAGAAAAAATCACTCATACTGGTACAACTCAGAGTACAACTCTATTTTCGTATTGTTCTGATTTCTTTTACGAAGGTGGAAATGGTGCTTCATTTCCTGGTTTATTTGCTTCTATTGCGCGAGCATATATGACGAAGTATAAAGCGAATGAAGAAGATCTGGCTCATGTTGCTGTAAAAAACCATGAAAATGGATTACTAAATCCTAAGGCTCATGTACGGAAGAAAATAACTGTTGAAGATGTGCTTAAGTCTCCTGTAGTTGCATCTCCATTAAAACTATATGATTGTTGTCCTTTTTCAGATGGCGCCTCAGCCGTAATTCTCTGCAGTGAAGATTTTGCAAAAAAAAGTGGAAAACCATATATTAAAGTTATTGGATCGGGAAGAGGGGGCTCTCCAGCGGCAGTTCAAGGTAGAAAAGATATATCAACTATTCCAGCTACAGTTATTGCTGCTAATCAAGCATATAAAATGGCTGGGATATCTGCTCAAGATGTAGACTTTGCGGAAGTTCATGATTGCTTTACAATTGCAGAGATAATAGATGTGGAAGATCTGGGTTTTTTCAAGAAAGGTAAAGCAGCAAAAGAAATTAGAGATGGAGCTACTTCCAGAAAAGGAAAGATTCCAATTAATCCATCTGGAGGTTTGAAATCAAAAGGTCATCCGATTGGAGCTACCGGAATTGGTCAAATTGTTGAAGTTTTTGAACAGTTCTCTGGACAAGCTGGGGAAAGAACTATTAATGGTGCAGAAATTGCTTTAACTCATAATTTTGGTGCGACTGGTGCTAGCGCTGCAGTTCATATATTTAAAAAGGTGAATTAATCCACATTGAACAATCCTAATAGTACAGGAGTTAGAGAAAAATTTATTGCATCGGCGCAGAACTCCAAGATATTAGCAAGAAAATGTAGTAATTGTAACACCATCATGCTCGCTACTATATTATATTGTGAAAAATGTCATGGTAAAAAATTTAATCTAATCGAATATCCAGGCAGAGGTTATGTAAATACCTTTACTATTCATACAGTCCCTCCTGAAGGATTTGAGGATGTTGACAGTTATGCTTGGGTTGTTTTCACTCTAGATGATATTTTACTCCGGGCGTCAGGATTTTTACCTGATATCAAAAAACCATCTGATCTACCTATTGGATCAAAAGTTAAAGTCCATGGTTTTGATCAGAAACATGGATTAATTTTGGAAAAACTTTAATCTCTTTTAATATGTTACATTTGAATTAGTTTATAATCTCTAACTAAACTTTATAAAATCAATTGGTCTAGTTAGATTAACTCTAACCTTAACATTCTATTATTTTATTAAAAAAAATATGGAAAACTATCCTCAGTTAAAGACAAAGCTCTCTAATGCAAGTACTGTTGTTAACAATCAACTTGCAAAGCTGAGGATACTGGATAGTCGATTTAATACCCTAGATGCTGACTTACGTAATAAAGTAATTATAAATATAAAACATGGTGATAATGTACGTGCAAAAGCCTTAGCAAATGAATTAGTGCAGATTAGAAAAATTAAACATACAACTAAAAAACTATTGATGAGTTTAGAAGTCATAGTAATAAGATTTTCTACGGTATCAGAATTTGCTGAAATTCTTGATACTATTAATCCAATGATCGAAACAGTTAAGGACGTTAAGAATGATATAACTAGAACAGTTCCCGCTGCTACCAGTATTATTTCGGAGATGTCCACATTAACATCAGAGGTATTGGTACAGGCAAATGTGAATGTGAATACCAATGATATCTCTATCCCGGTTAATTCTGATGCACTTGAAATTCTTAATGAAGTACAAAATATCATGGAAGAAGAAACAAAGTCAAAGCTTCCAGACATACCTAAGAGCATTCACCATACTCCTGCTAAATTTACCTCAAAGAAAAATGAACTTTCAACTAAAAATTCCAAAGTATTATTGGAAGCTTAATTCAAAGATTATTCCGATCACTATCCATTACATCAATTGTATAAAAAACTTTACAAAGTAGTTTTAATTACATGTTATTCATAACCGGTGCAATGGAGCGAGTACAATCACAAATAGTTAATAAGACAGGATCCAAACGTGGAAGTATTCTGGAATCCGCCTCGCGAAGGGTCAGAATGATATTTTCTGTTATGGCTAGCCCAAATCGTATAGATATTCTTCGAATTCTTTATTCTAAAGGTCCTTTGACTTATTCTGAATTAAAATCTCTTGCCGGCTTCAAATCAAAAAAAGAATCAGGCAAGTTTGCATATCATTTAAGAAAATTACTACGTCAATCCTTAGTATCTCTTAATAAAGCAGAAAGACGATATACAATTACTAACCTCGGTAAACTGGTATTAAGTCTAGCCCGTCAAATTGAAGAAAGATCTATTATTGAAAGTGGTAAACTATATGTGAGGACTACAAAACCCTCAATTGAAGAATTCGATTCCAATAAAATAATCCAATCTTTAGTCAGAGAAGCTAATATGCCCTTAGAACTTGCTCATAAAATTACAGAAGAGGTAGAAAATAAAATTTATAAACTTCAAACGTCTTACCTTACCTCTTCACTTATAAGAGAAATGACTAATTCAATATTAGTTGAGCATGGCTATGATGATTATAGAAATAAGCTCGCTAGGTTAGGCCTTCCGCCATCCGATATGGTATCTATTATTCATGAAACTAGTACTACTAATATGGAAATTCCTGATCTTGTTGTTAAAACATCAGAGTCAATTTTTACAGAGTATCTTTTGAACAGTTCTCTACCAAAGGATATTGTTGATATGCACTTGACTGGAGAGATCAATATAGGTAAAAGTGGATTCTGGAATATTATTCCTGATGCACTGTTTATTGATATCAATTCTATAATCGATATTTTCGAAGATATTAAAGGTCGATATCTAACAGTCTCTAGGATCTTTCAGTCTAATACTTTCCAAACACCATCATCTGTTGTTTCAATTATTCTTTCTTTATTAAGCCGAGAAGCCTCAAGAGAAATTGTTATTGAAGGATTTTTAGACTTTATTCAAAAGAAAAGTGAAACAGGCACACTTTTGAAAGATAATATAGAAAACATTTTCCTTTTAACTTCTACTATATCCTCCTATGGATCATTCTCTCCTCGTATTACATTTTCTATTAAAGTGAGTGATGATATTTCTCTTGTTAATTACCTTTTAGAGGGATATGAAAAATATATAAGCATTACAGCGGTTCCCACAATCGCCCTATCCTTTGTTTATGATGATCTTGCTTGTATTGATCCTTTTATGAATAAACTTATCCAACTTGCCAAATCAGGAGGGATAATATCGTTTTCAAAAAAGAAAGTTCGCGGAAGGTATGGTTTATGTAAATCTGAAGAAATGCCAAATACAAGTACAGTTGTGGTATTACAATCGTTATCAATTAATCTTCCACGAATAGCATATCAATCAAATAAGGATGAAACCTATTTCAGGGCAAGATTGGCAATATTATTAAAGCCTCTTCTTTCTATAATAAGGCAGCGTTTTCTCTCAATTTTGAATCTTATTCAAAATGGAACAATTCCTATAGTAAGTCAAACGACATCTAATTTGCAATTGGGGAAAATTGATGCTATGGTGAATCTAGTAGGAATTCAGGAATCTGTTTACGATATTCTGGGATATCATCCTGAAAATAACGGTCATAATGTGATAAAAAAGGTCATACAAACTGCTGTTGATATAATCAATGAGAAAGGCAAAGAAAACCAAGGAAATGCAGAAATTAGGATAACAATGCTAAAAGACGATAGTACATTTCGATTTAAAGATTTGGATATTGAGAAATATGGAAAATCATTAACGATTAATAATAACAAAAATAGGAACTACTCCCAAGGATTAATTATCGATGGCGAAAAAATCGTTTCAAATTCCCTTGATTTGGAGCCGATAATAGAATATTATTCATCCGTTGAAGATCTTTTAAAAGGAGGCGTTTCTATTAATTTGGATATCACGAATGTTAGTAATACTGATGATGTAAAAAAGGTTATTAGATCATCTGCAAAGCTTCCTTTTTTTTATCTTGCTCAGAATTTCTCGATATGTAATATCTGTGGAGAACGTTTTTTTATCTCAGATTTAAAAATTTGTAAGAAATGTGATTCTTGTAAAATTTCTTCTATTTTGACTTAATTATCCCATTATTTTTTCTTGAACATAGTCACGTTATGTTGACAATAACAAAATAATTCAAGTAATTGTTTTTAGTTATAATATTATGTACAAACTAGAGGTTTAAGTAAATAATTTATTGATAGAATTTTTAGCTAATTAAGTTGCATAATCATAAAATTTAAGTGTTATATCATTTAAGATATTAATTGAAATTGGACGGAGAATTGTATGGGAGTATCAGAAATAGATAAAACTAAAAATAAATCTGTATTTAAAATAAAGAAACGAGATGGTAGAGTAGTCAATTTTGATGAATCAAAGATAGCACAGGCAATTTATAAAGCTTTAATTGCAACAGGCAAACCTAATTTTCAATTAGCAGAGCAACTAGTTAATAAAGTTTTAAAAAAAATGACCCTAAATATTACTTCATTTGATAAATCTTTCATACCAAGTGTTGAGGATGTTCAAGATATAGTTGAGTCAATTCTTATTGAAGAGGGATTATCTGATACTGCAAAAGCTTACATTCTTTATAGACACGAAAGAAGGAAAATAAGAGAAGATAAAATAAAAATCCTAAATAAGAAAAACCTTGATGAAATCGATAAGGATTTTGATATAAATTCTCTACGTGTCTTATCTTCGCGTTATCTTTTGAGAAATGAGAATAATGAAATCATTGAAGCTCCTAAGCAGATGTTTGAACGGGTTGCTATTCTGGTGGCTATTACTGATCTCTTACATGACCCACTCATCTTTCATCTAGCCGGTGGATACGATCAAAATACTACAGAAGCCACTGCATATTATAATAAGATAAGTGACTTTGACCTTAAACTAAAGATAGGATCATATTATTTAAACAAATATCATTTCGAATCAATAATTCGATTATATACACAGTTAGCTTCTAAGGGACAGATGAAAACTTCATTTAAAGATCTTTTAAAATTAATTTTCCAAGGAAAGTTTAGCTCATATGAGGACCGAGTAAAAGAATACTATGATTTAATGGTATCCAAAGATTTTCTTCCTAATACTCCTACTTTAATGAATGCAGGAGCTCGTTTAGGACAACTTTCGGCATGTTTTGTTTTGGATATGCCGGATGACATGGAAAAAATCATGAAAACATCTTCTGATGCAGCTATGATTTTTAAATCTGGAGGGGGTGTAGGTATTAATTATTCTGATTTGAGACCCGAAGGTGATATAGTTGCCTCTACTTCAGGAGTTGCTTCTGGTCCTGCTTCCTTTATGCGTATTATAGATACGATTACAGATGTTGTTAAACAAGGTGGCAAAAGACGTGGAGCAAATATGGGGATTCTGGAAGTTTGGCATCCCGACATTGAAAAATTTATTACTGCAAAAACAAAACCTGGTATTTTTGAAAATTTTAATGTCAGTGTTGGATTATGGGAAGATTTTTGGAAGGCACTTATTAATAAGAATAATAATAATAAATATACTCTTAGAAATCCTCGAACCCATGAGCCTATCAAACAGATAGATTCTCATCAACTAATTGATCTTATTTCATTAAGTGCATGGAAAAGTGCAGAACCAGGCATTATCTTCTTTGATAACATAAATAAATATAATCCATGTATTAAAGCAAAAGAAGGACCCCTTAGAGCTACTAACCCTTGTGGAGAACAATCATTATATCCATATGAATCTTGTAACCTTGGATCCATTAATTTATCAAATTTTGTAAAACGTAAGGCAGATGGAATGTATGAATTTGATTGGGCTCGATATGAACAAGCTATAAGACTCTCATCAAGATTTTTAGACAATATTATAGATGCAAACAAATATCCTGTTAATGAAATAGATTATAATACAAAACTTACAAGACGAATAGGATTAGGAATCATGGGAATAGCTGATCTTTTATTTTCATTACGAATTCCTTATGCTTCTCAAGAAGGGTACGAGTTCATGAACAAACTTGCTGAAACATTAACTTATTATAGTATGGAAGAAAGTGTAGCAATTGCTAAATCAAGAGGTTCGTTTCCATTATTCAAAAAAAGTGACTATTTAACAGAAAAAATTCCTGTAGCTGGCTATTATGAAATACCGAAACAAAATCAATCTTATGATTGGGATTCTTTAATTGAAAAAATTCAGAAAAACGGAATTCGTAATGCTTGGACTACCACGATAGCGCCCACTGGGACTCTCTCTATGATAGCAGATTGTTCTAACGGAGTAGAACCAGTCTTTGCATTAGTTTTTGAAAAACGAGTTACTGTAGGTAGATTTTTCTATACTAACAAAATATTTGAACGTGTATTAAAAGAAAATGGCCTGTATAACGATGAAGTCTTAACAAAAATTGCAAATAATTACGGATCAATTAGAGGATTAAATGAGATACCAAAATGGATGCAGTCTTTGTTTACCACAGCAATTGATATTCATTGGACAGATCATATAATGGCTCAATCTGTATGGCAAAGATGGATAAGTAATGCTATAGCAAAAACTATTAACATGCCAGGTGATGTTACCGTTGAGGACGTCAAATCATCTTATCTACTTGCACATGAGCTGGGATTAAAGGGAGTCACTGTATATCGGGATGGCTCACGAAATGAACAAGTTTTACATATTACCGGAACTAATACCTTAGAAAAATCGTTTATTGTAAAACCTAGTAAGTATGTCAAGGACTATATTCAATCACAACTAAAAGAACCATATGTCATTCAATATGTTTCTAAACTAGTTGATACGAAGGATATTGAAGTAACTGATGATATTATAGACGACATCCCATTATCGACACTAGAAATACATAAAGATATAGAACATACAGAATTCATACAAAAACCTCTTCCAGAAATCTATGAGGAAGAGATTTGTCCATCATGTAAATCTAAACTTATCATTACTGAAGGTTGTAATATGTGTATTGAATGTGGATTCAGTAGTTGTGTATCAGGTTAACACAGATAAGAAATCCTCCTACTTTTATTTGGAACAATTAAAATTATGGCATTTTACCAACTATTACTTTAATTATTTCTAAAGATAGGAACTAAACTAATACCAAAAATTCAGAACAGATTACAAATAATTAAAAAGGATCCTCATTTAATATTAGAGCCAATAGAGCCGAACGTAACTCCTTTCCATATGCCGCTTGTTTAAAATAAATTGCATTCTTAGTATTATCTATAGTATGCGAAATTTCATCTAGTCTTGGTAAAGGATGCATTATTGACAGTTCAATTTTGGCATTATCTAATATTTTTTCATCTATTCTATAAGTGCCTTTTACTTTTTCGTATTCTTGAGTATCAGGAAACCTTTCTTTTTGTATTCTTGTAACATACAGTACGTCAAGTTGGGGAATTATATCATCAAGATAATCGTAATGCTTAATATTCATGATCCCTTCAAATTCAAAAATAGACTCCTTTCTAATTGCCAAGCTAGGTGGGGAAATTAAATGTACATTTACACGATAATTTTTTAATCCATATAATAGAGAATATACAGTTCTGCCATATTTTAAGTCACCTACTATTCCAATTGTCAAATTATCTATCCTACCTTTTTCCTTAAAAATCGTATACAGATCAAGCATTGCCTGTGTAGGGTGTTCTTCACTTCCACTTCCTGCATTAATAATCGGACTAGACGAAAGTTCAGCTGCATATCTGCTGGAGCCATCCCTTACATGTCTAAGTACGATAACATCAGAATACAAATCTATTATTCTTATAGTATCAGCCAGAGATTCACCCTTTTCTATTGATGAAAATTTTGAATCAAAAATTCCTATTGAACTTCCTCCCAGAGATGCCATTGCAGCTTCGAAACTCATTCTGGTTCTAGTACTTGGCTCATAGAAAATATAGCCCAAAGTCCTTCCTCTACCTAGTTCACTTTTTTCTTCAGGTTTTAAATGCTGAATTTTATCCGTTGAATCAAATATAAACTCTAAATCATCTCTCGAAAAATCTCTAATTGAAACTATATCTTTGTCAAAAAAATGATTTTTACTAGGCATAAATTAAAAGAGAATAAGGCTTATTTAATAAATATTTTTTTAATAAATTTAGACGAGTCAGATTCAATATAGAATGAAACATTTACGTTCAAATATTATTTTATTTATCTGTGTGTTTGTAGGAATTCCTGACAATTAGCCTGACGATTCTAATAAATACCCTGTCTTTCTTTTTTCCATTATTGAATTAAAAATGTCTCTTTCATTCAATACTGAAATTCCAGTTTTATTACCAATAATTTCAATTAAAATAATCCAATCAGGATTCTCTAATGAAACTTTATTCCTAAGGTTATTTGCAATAGATGATATAATTTCTTGACTTCTTAGTGATGTATGCCTTTTTTCTACTGAGATTCTAAATGAATCATTTGCTTTTATTTTCTTCATTGCAAGGTTTTCCGCTTCTCTTTCAATATTTTTAATATCTGTAGAGAGAGTTCTCTCGATAGGTATCACTCTTAGAATATATCTAAATTGCCATGGTTCTTCTGTCAATAGTTGCTTGAATTTTGTTATTAATTCAAATGGATTTAAATTAGCTAATGCAAGAATTAGACCTGATATATTTTGGATTTCTATCATTTGCGCGTCAATATGAAATCGTTGCAGTATTACCGTTAATTCATCAACAGCGTCATACTCTCTATGTCTGTAAGTAGTAACCAATAAATTAAAATTCATTATTTTAATTATTATAAAATTTCGTAAATAGTTTCCGATTTTATGACTCCCTCTCTCACTATCTTGATATTTGAAGTAGAGACATCAACTATTGTTGAACCTTTTAAAGAAAACTGACTATTAGGTTTCTTCTCCTCTCCAATTACTATCGCATCATATCCAACCAGTTGAGATTTCATTACTTCCTTAGCATAAAAACAAGATTTTTCATTTGAGATATTAGCACTGGTACCAACTAAAAAGTTGCAATA